>Ga0126342_10009686_pt1 | contig 17256 bp, 19 predicted proteins | sample Cyp1metagenome_FD_92528 | JGI IMG/M metagenome (GOLD analysis project Ga0126342, IMG submission 92528) | Coral microbial communities from Lord Howe Island, Old Settlement Bay, Australia - Cyphastrea 1 metagenome | ecosystem: Host-associated > Invertebrates > Cnidaria > Coral ... | reverse complement strand
TTCAGGGGTTGGTAACTGTCCCATTTTGGGTATATTGGACATCACCTTATAGTAGCCATTATAGACCATATACCTAATGGTTGGGTGATGTTCAATGGGGACATTTAATGACCCATGTTTTTTCTTTACCAACGTTGAATCCATGCGACAGGGTCCCGGGGTCCCAGGGCTGCGATCGATCTCACCAAGGCACAGGTATTCCTTCTCCACCGCGGTGGTAAAACGCTGGAACATGGCCACCTAGCTGAGCAAATCTCACCATGTCACCATGGCTGGTGAAATCCATGTTAATTACCCTCTGGTAAACTAACATAGCTATGGAAAATGCTATGGAAAATGACCCATTTATAGATTCAGATGTTTTACCCATGAAAATGGTGATGTTCCAATCGCTATGTTAGTTTACTATGTTTACTGGAGGGTAATCCCTCCAATCACGAACATGTCATTCCATTGACTCAGTCCCATGTTCCCAAAATCGTCATTTTGGATTGGTCAAGTCCCCTGGTTGCTATGTCTCCGTGCTTGGCTGGTTGTCAAATCCCAATTTTTTTTCAAACTGGTAGCCCATTGGTCACCTATCAATGACCAGCCGGTAAACCCCTCATTTTTTGTTGACGAAACCCCCAATTTTTCGGGTGCCACCCCATCGAAGATGTATCGCCGTACCACTGGAACGGACCCCGCACCTCGTCCCCCGTGTTCACAAAGCCCTCGCCATCCTCGTGGAACTTGCAGACGGTGTAGACCGCCAAATTCACGCGTTGGTTCCTCGGTCGTTGGAAGACTAAATGTGTAACAAAGGGTAGACACGGCTTCAGAAATGGTGGGTTTATCCTCACTTTACGGCAATGTTCACGATGTTAATGGGAATACGGTGTTCAAAACCATAGAATTTGGGTTCTTGTCCCCTGACAAGGGAATGGATACTGATGATTTGTGGTTAGTTCACAATGGTGTTGATGCACAATTGGTTGCTACCATCCATGAGTCAAAATGAATGTGTGTCCCGGTTGCTGCTCAAGGTTGATTTTACGAACTGCCTTTTGGGGGTTGCAAACTCTAAAGATCTCTATGGCGGATAATGAATAGAAGAAAATTATGGAAAACTCAAAGTCAGTGCATGGCTAAACACCATTCAAATCTGGGATCGACTAATCCAGGTGAATAGATAGCTGGTGGATGCTGGTGGTTGAGCCACCCAAGGTGAGCCCGGCGTGCCGGGCTCCCGGACTTGGAGAGGTTCAAAGAATTGAAGGACCAGGAATTAAAGATCTGGCCGCAAACGGTCGGTCACCATTTCACTAAAACATGGTCAAACATGGTCAAAGATCAATGTGGGCTCGGCCACCTAGGATAGCTCACTGGGATGATGATGGAAATTCAAGGCCAAGCAACCACAGGTCGACTGACCAATCCCAGTTGGGGTACCCAATGGTACCCCCATGGCCCAGCCCCACTGCCTCCTGGGACACTCCAAAATCTTCAAGGCGCACTTGTGGAACACCAATGGCCTTGGTTTCGATTGCCTAACCCCTTGGGCCGAAGATACCCTGCTGATCATCAAACGTGGCTGGGAAGTCTACTATCTTCCTTGGGAGTTTATCGGGAAATCATCTATAAATGCATAAAATTCAACAAATATAGGGTGTTCACCCTAAAGTTCAGTTTCACTGTTGAAATGGCAGTTTTCAATGATGAAAATCGATTTGCAATGTAACCAGCCTGGTGTTTTCATAAAATGGGCTGCCCCAAAATCATCCCAATCGGTCATCTTCTAGTATTGATCCATCCAATTTTTGCGGTCCCAGTTTTAACATGGGCAATCTAGATACCGTGCATTCTTTTTTATCTGGTTGGTATACATTCCCATCAAAATGGCAAAACATGAAAGTATTCAACTGCCCATCACGAAAATTTAGCCTGCTATTTGCACCAACCCGTTCGTGGTGAACTTACCATTTTACGAGATCGAATCCCCATTTTTGGGGAAAGACACTGAGATTTACCAGTTGGGTGTGTCTGACAATGGTGTGTACCGCAATTTTCGGCCATGTTCGTGTGAAAAACAGCGGGGTTCCTTGGGCTTTGACCTTTTTCCTCGCCGTGGTCTGCGAAGGTCTGCGTGTCTGTCGTCCCTGGCAGCCAGTGCCCAGGTGGGGACCGTTTTTGTTGAGCGATGCAGCGATTCAGTTCAGACTGTTTATTCCAGGGAATTTTACTAATTCAGTTGGTGAGTATTTCTAACAGATGAACCAAGCATTTTTCCAGTTAGTTACAGTTAGTTCTTCTAGAATTTCGAAAATGGTTTCTAACTACTCACCAAGAAAGAACTGGAGATGGCAAATGGAATCATTGGATCATTGGATCACCAAAAATTCATGGGCATCTCCCGCATGAAAAATTGGATCTGCTCGGTGAGCCACGTGGATTTTTTGGGGGCCTAATAAACCCCGGTGAAGACCATGAAAAGATGGCGGCAATTCTTTTTGCCATCTCCACATCATCCATTTTTGGGTGAAAATGTGGCTGCTGTAAGAAATCAGTTACATCCAATAAGAAATCACCAATAGTCCCAAATCCCATGTTTTGGCATGTCTTCCACTAGTCAGAATTTGCAGTGTATCCCACCCTCCGGTAATCCAACTTGGCAAATGAAATTCCTCCCCTTAGTTCGATGATTTCCACAAACTCAGTCTCAATTTAGTTCGGCCACGGGGAGATCGTCCAGTTCCCAACTTTCCACATCAAACAACCGGTGCTTTCGCTGCAGCCGCGCCTTGCTCTTTGTGATATTGGCGCCGTGCATCATGCTGAGAATTCCCAGATCTTCATCGCGCATGTCCTGAGAGCGCGCGTCCAGTGGCAACCGCTCGCGACATGGTTTTGGCGACCAGCCATGGTTTTTTCCAACGGACTTCTTAATGATTAATGCTGGATGATGGGTATTACTGGGTAGAAAAACGGATGTTAATGGTCATTAATACTAAGGCTGAAAAAAGTGGTAAGATGGTTCGGCTTATTAATGGTAAGCTTATTAGTGGTGATTAACCATGGTTAGTAATGGTAAGGGCAGAAAACAAAACCGGCACTTGTTAGGCTTATAAATGGTAAGATTGTTGGGCTGAATAACCCCCAAGAATTTTTGGCTTCTTGGTGGTTAAGATCTGCATTTCATAAACCATCATAAACCATCATAAACCCATCGTAAACCCATCGATTTCCAGGGTGGTCACGGGTGAGCCAAAAAGGGATGGATATCTTCACCAAACAGCAGCGAACTGGAGCGCTGCTGAATCTGTGAATCATCTGAGACAGACTAGATAGTTCGGAAATGCAGTGTGAGGGTTTACATACTGTATATACATTATATTATATATATAAGTCTATATAAGTTGTGGCCTTTTTATTTTCATTCACGTCCAAAATACGCTCCAGCTGGGTACTGCAAATTGCAGTTAGCGCTGAAGTACTCATCCAGTTGGTTTCTCCAGACTTGTTGGTTTTATCTATATATATATATATAATATACATATACATCCATTGTAGATCCATAAACTGTTGCTTAATCCCAATATAGACAATCCAAAGTATGGTAAATACCAAGTTAAATTCTGTCCATGATTATAGATATTCCCATACTTTGGTATTATATCCCATCCATTATAATATAGATATCCCATCCATTATAATATAGATATCCCATTGATATTTACCATTTCTCCCGGTTGCAGGTTTCGCAGGGCCCTCCTCGGTCTCATCCGGCACCGCGCGTGCGGTCTGAAGATCTGCAATGATCGCCAGCTTTTGCACCACCTGCACTGGGAAACGAAACCGGTGAAGCGCAGGTACAACTTGGCATTTTAGAGACACATGTTTTCTTGTATTAGATAGAAAGATAGAAAGATGGATAGATAGGTAGATAGATAGGTAGATAGATGGATGCATGTTTAGATTTAAATCGACAGATTAAATAAAAAAAAACTTTGCCCAGCAGAAGATGTAGCTCAAGATTTGATGGCTTCTCCTTCAGGAGCCAAGGGGCGGATCTTCCAGCATCCCAGCTGTGATAAAATCATTGTCCAAGATCTACATCCTCCAAACTCACCATGAAATTGGGTCCGTTGGAACCTCATTTTTGGATCGCCATGCATAGATATTTTTGTGTCTCTGAAGATTATGGGAAACTCCTTAAATCTGCTGGTGAACCATCTTTCACCCCGAAAAAAAAAAAATCAATTGGGGGCAAAAACTCTCCAATTTTCAGACAATTCGATGGCTGAGTCGGACATCCGACATCGAAATTGAGATATTGCGTGTTTCAGCTGATCAGGAACGTTTCATATCAATTGCTTTGCTCATTTACGTCCATTCTCATATCATTCATTGATCATTCTATTCGCCATCTATTCAATGGATTGGCGTAAGGGAAATGTTACAGGAAAGCCCCATGATCCAATCATGGGAAAATTGATGGTGTCCGGTGAAGATTTTCCCAACAAAACCAATCCGGGAAGGATCATGGGATGATGGTCATATCCCCATATGACCATGGTGCCCCTTTGCCCCATCCAACCCTCTGATGGTTGGAAAAAAAAAACAGACACAAAAACGTAGAGTAAGTCTTCAACTCCACAAACCTATGGATCCTATGGTTAATCCCATCTATCATCATGTACTTAAGTTGCTTTTTCAGGGGTTTCCTCAAACAAACCCTTCTTTTTTCATCCACCAATGGGAAGCCTTCTCCAAGAGTTTCATCTCATTGGAACTGTCAATATCCGTCACCTCTACACGTGACGGAGAAAGGGGAAACGGCGGCCCGTTGGGGTTATCGTTGAAACAACATGGGGAAACGGCCCAGGGGATGGGAAAATTCAATGGGAAACATGTGTTATCTAGATTTAACTAAGGTCTATGGAAGATGTATCTATACTAAGAATACTACTATACTTATCTATACTTCATGATTTGGGTTCAGGGAGGAGGTGATATCCCCTATCTGTAAATTCGGCGAAAAAAAATCCTCCGCGTTTTCACTGGAGACTTTCTGCCCAGCCGCCCAACTGGTCATGGCTATTGAAGACGTTCATGTTCTATCTCTACTATGCCTATGCCAAGTCACATGGGAAATAAGTGGTTTTTATAATATGCAAATAGTAGTATACAGTGTATATATATATTGATTTATTTATTCATGCATTTATCTATGTATTTTAATCTATTTGTATATATATACATATATATATATACATATATATACAGATATATATGCTGTTAAGTTACTCATAAGTATATAATATATATATATATGTATATATATATGTATATATGCTTAATAATATGTCATGATGTCCAAACGAAATGTGATGACGTGACTATACCCTATTAATCCCTTTGTTTCATGACCATGGCACTGTATTGGTGGCCGACCTGCTGAACCGTTCCCGCCTTTTTCATGGCGAGGGGAAAACTACCCTCTGGTAATTTAACGTAGCTATGGAAAATCACCATTTTTAATGGGAAAACTCACTATAAATGGTCATTTTCAATAGCTATGTTAAATTACCAGAGGGTAGGGTTTATGAGGAATATACAGTAACTATAACTGATTTTCCTACGCGCGCTCCCATTCTCGATTCGCACAGACTAATTATGAATAATTGAACCACCCTGTTCATGTTTACTGCAGTGATATCCCCCCAAAGCCACGATGTTGTATATATTCGTGAACTTCCCCGTCAATTTTCACCGGTTGACATCGTTAACATCCTCCCTGGTGCTCCAAATACCCTCTTTTGGAAGGCGTTCAGACCCCGATTTTCACCAGCCCCCAACTTTCCCTCGAATGGTGTCCACGGGCCCGCACCTCTTCATCATTCTGTTCTGCCGCCACCTCCCGTGGTCAAGTTGGATAAGGAGAAGGCGAAATGATGGAGGAAAAAAACACAAGCATAGAATTAAGAAATTCACGGAAAAATCCGTGAAATTCATGGATTTTAAAATGTTCAATTAAAATTACGAGAGGAAGTCATTGCAATTCCTCCATGTGTTGAGGATCGAAGAGACTTCAATAAACAATGTTCATCAATTTGCTTGCCCGTTTCAGGCCAACATCCATTCTTTGTTTTTTCCTCGAATTGAATCTGCAAAATGAGGTGCCCACTGGAATTTCACAGAAATTAAAGCGACATGTTCAGGGTGTATAGCTGTTTATATAGTAGTGGTGCCCCAAAATGTCTGCAGAAATATGACGCCAATCCAAGGAGGAAAAGCGGGAAACGGATGTCACATCCGGCAACAACCTTTCAACAACCCCTGTTCAGTAGGAACCGCTGACTAACCCTGGCTTCAATGTGCAAATGTATGCGAAAATGGGATCATTCTCCACCCAGCAGGAGCTTCAAAAACAGATATCTCATGATATCTCCATACCTCTCATTACATCTCATTAATTACATCTCTATACATCTCCCATATCCCAGCCCCCAGCGCTTTTCACCGCGACGGTTTCGTCACCGGGTCGGCTCAACTCGGGATCACCGCAACGCGTCACATGCGTCACATGCGTCACATGCCCATCTCGCTGCAATCTTTCGCCGGGTCCTCGTCCCAGCAGCGCTGCGTCAGGCCGCAGATACTTTTGCATTTTTGGGTCCTTGGGGCATAGCGATGCATAGCGATGCATAGCGGGGGACTTGGGGGGTAAAATGGGGGAAGCCAGCCAGTTCAATGATCGGATTCCAGGATTTCCATGGGTGATTGGGATTGAAGTTCAGGTCAAAATGAATTGAATATATTGGTTTTCCTTGAGATAATCGACAACAAAAGGCTGGATCAGAAAGAATACGGGTGTTGCTAACGAAGGACATTCAAGCAGCAATTTCTAGTCAGCAAATGTCAGCAACAAAAATTGGAATTTACTCAGCAGTTGGCTATGGCTATGGCTATTGGTATCCACATTTATTTCAGGGGTTGAGAGATCCTCAACAATCACAACTGAGCTACTGTGCCTCTTTTAGGCAACATTGAGGTACGAGTACGTCTGTTCTTACTGAGGCCTTGCATAGACCCTACATGACCCTGCATATTTTGGGCATCTTCAAGACAGGTGCCCGACTTCCCCGTGACTGGATGAAAAGGTCGTTCGCATGGCCAGTCTTATCTGACCAAATTCAGAGAGACTTTTGAGAGTTTAAGCAGGCTATCAAATGTCCAAATCATCAAAACGTGGCATCAAAATGCATGAAGTATAAAGTAAACCAAGGAACCCATTAAAATGTAACCAGCCATTCACCTTGCATCTTACCCCGCTGCTCATGGATCTCTGTCTTGGTAAATTCCCAGCCCCCCCGCGACCCAGTCGAAATGGAAACCAAGCGTCGCTGAGCTGCGCTTGGCATAGCCATAGCTCCCCTTTTTGCAACTTCCCCAGGAAAGGTCACAGACGCAGCATTTGTGCTGGGTCGTCTCGTCCATCTCAGTCCTGATTTTTTATCACCGGCTTGAGTACCTAAAGAATCAAATACCTCCAACCCGGCCTCCAATTTGTTCAAGCCCACTAAACCTGTGCTTTCCAAATCTTTCTGTAAGGGGAAAGGTAAGGAGGGTCATCGGTTGGAAAAGGATTACCGGGTATCACGAGCACTATACAAGTCGGATGTATTGGAAAACCAAAACATCCAAGAATGTTGCATCCGAATGGTTGTTGGATTGGGATGTAACACAAATCGATGTTTTACTTGGTATTATTGGCATGTATTGAGTATTGACAAACTTTTTCTGCCCTGCTCCTCTGCGTCTCTTCAACCTTTGCAGAAGCCCCTTCGGAAACAGCCTGCTGGTGCATCATTGCTGGACGAGTGCCAGTCGCGCAGGTCGCCCAGGTCGCCAGGCATAGGACGGTCACGAGTCGCCGCATCGGATGGAGATAATTTTGTAAGAGAACAGACTTCTCAACTTTTGAGCTAAATCGGCTTCAATCGGCTTCGGCTTCAATCGGCTTAGTGTCCAAGCGAGCAATACCCAGCTACAGTTTGGATCGAAGAGAAAGGACCGAACCAAAAAAGCACCAATCGGAAGCACAACTGAACACCAAGCTAAATACATCTGTAATTACCTAGACCCTCAAATTAAGCACATGTTTTTTATCTAATAGATTTGTTTGGTATGTGTTCATCTTTTTATGGATACCAAATGACAAACTACGCAACGTATCTGTTCCATCTGCTTGACTCTGACATCCTCCTGAAAACCAGCTTCCCCCTTTTTTTGGTGGTTTAAACACGTGTAAACACCTGTCCAATCCTAGATACACTCAAAAGATAAACTGCAAGAAGAAAAAAAAACAACAGCTCTAGCTGATGAGTCTAATACGTATGATAATTTCATTTATAGCAAGAGATTTCCCTTAGTCTTAGTACATAGTGCTACCCATCCAATCGGTTGACCCATGAATTTTCGCCTTTTTCTGCTCACGTATGAAAATCCGTGTTTTTGTTGATTGATCCTTTTTTTTTCGGAGATCATGGAACAAAATATGCTGGATCTTCCAGTCCCATTAGCCCATCCCAATCCCGCGCCTCGGCACTGAACTTGAAGACCGTACTGGCGATCTTCCGCACCGTGCCCAGCATGCGCTCCAGGGGACGCACCTGTGAAGTCATCGTTCGTGGTGAGTTGTGGAACTCGTTGGAATGCTGGTGAACATATGGCAGTGTGTCAAAACCTTGTACCCCTGTAGTTCACATCAAAATAGCTGGGATTTATGGATGTTCATCCCACTAAAAATGGTATTTATAGGTATTGATCCATACCCATATAACTTAACTATCATATAACTCAACCGTGGAGTGGGAACGTAGGTGATCCAACAAGCGATCATGGTGGGTTTTGAGCAAACCTCCAGTGATTTAACATAGACCCTGCCAAATAGAGGGTTGAAAGACTAGTTTCCACTCAAACTTGGCTATTTTCCGGGTCTATATTAATTTGGTGGATATTATTAATGGCGAGCACAATCTGTTTGGGATAAGATGGAGGGGTAACTGTGGTAATCAACTATAATCATCTATAATCAACTAAACCCATGGGGATGTTGGACCAATTTGGACAATCATCAACGACTGGTTCAACGACTGGTTGGTGTTGATCCTTTCAAATCCCCAACACCAAACACGTCAAACACGTGAACACGGATCTGTCAAGGTGTCGGGAAACCTGGATGCGCTGGATGCGTTGTGAAGTGAAGTGGTGACATGTGGTGACATTGACATATCCAAGGATGGTGTGAAAAGATGTGAAAAGGTCAAAAATACTTCAGAATTACCCAGAAAAACAATGCAACGCGATGCTATTTGAAAAACAGCGGCACTACTTTGACGTCATTGTTGAAATCAGTTCAAGCTTACATAAAATGGAAAAAATGGGGAGAAAAAAAACTCGACGAAATCTTGTTGCCTCAACTTGTCATTTTTTCTCTCAAGAACCATCCCCAGTTGGGGGTTGGGTTACTGCGGATGGTGAAACAAAATCCCCAGAAGCAGGTGTCACCTGGTATACGGTATAACCCATCCGTAAATTATACAAGGAGGTCCCCCAGAGAAATGAGGTCGTTTTTGTTACCCCGTCTGACGATCGATATATCCACCTCACATGTCCATCATCATCAATCCCTAGTTCTGCTACCCTCTGGTAATTTAACATAGCTATTGAAAATGGCCATTTATAGTGGATTTTCCCATTAAACATGGTGATTTTCCATAGCAAACTGTTAGTTTACCAGAGGGTAGATATATCTCCATGTTTTTGCTGGTCAAATCCCTATTTCTTCCGGAAAATTGCTTGGCTTTAGCCCCGAAATCCGTTGGTTTCAGCCCTAAAACCCATGGGTTTTACAGGACTAGTAGCTCTAAAGTCCACTGGTGAATCATCAAAATCCCATCAACATCCCATGAAAATCCTATGAACATCCCATACCAGACCATTCAAAGTGACCTATGAGATCTCCCCTGGTTTGAGGTCACTGAACCCTTGAAATGGTCACTGAACAATGGCCCAAAATCGTCACAACTTGAACTGCCAGGTCCCAGTTCGAGGTACCGCCAGGTCGGTCACCACGCTGGACAAGGCTAGGCCACAGAAAACCTGAGATCAAGAAGTTGCTTAACTGATTTAATGGGAACTGTTCTTGGGATAAGTAATGGGATTAGTGGTATTGATCAACTTAAGACCATTAACTGATTTAATGGGATAACTCACGATTAAATGGGACTTTACGGGATTTATTATGATTTAATGGGATTTAAATGGGACTTAATAATTATTTGGCCTCTGGTAAATTCACATAGACCCTGAAAATCGAAACTCAGCGTCCAAGCCCTATCTGCCAGGGTCGAACTCTTAATATACTGGAGGGGTAACTGATAATTAACATAGAAATCCATAAAAAACAAGTTATCAGTTACACTTAATATACTTCAGTTTCAGTTTAACATTGATAACTCCATATTAATTAATTTTAATATACTGGAGGGGTAAAACATGACCCCATTTGGAGTTGATCTTCACCAACTTAGCTATCGGCCTCCGAGAATCTTCATGGGAATGTCCATCGAATGGGATTAATGATGGGATATAATCGAAATGTAATGGTGATATATACCATGGGATTATTGGGATACTATTACTATATACCATGATTGGATAGCCATATAATATGGTTATTATATATATATACATAGTATCCATCAATCATTGGTTATATTCCCCCAATATTCCATTAGAATATTCCACTATCCATGAAATATACAGTATTATCCATTAACCATAGAGTAATCTTGTTTGGGAAAATAATGGGAATATGATGGGAATTGGGATACAATTGGAATATAATGAGATATTGTCATAATCTAATGGTGATATTATATATATATATATTAATGATTGCTATATATCTACGGATTATAAATGTCTATGGTGATATTTCTATTGAATTCTAGGCAGTTAATGGATTATATTGGGAATAGTTGTCATATGGGGGTACCTCCAAATCATCCATGTTTATTTTCGGATTTTCCATGAAAGAAACCATCCAGCTATGGGGGTACCCCCATGACTTAGGGAACCCCCATATCAGGTGTTCCAAACGTTGATTCAGACCTTGTCGACCGCCCGCCAACTCCTGCAGAGGGGAAAGCTGTTGGTATCTTTTCATGTAACCTCCTGAAGAAGCGAAAACTCTCCCGTTGGTCACTTTGGTCCCTTCAAGGCCACTCGGCTGTGTCTGAAAATGTACCCCCCAAATGTCCAATTTTAAAAGGCTAATGATGATTCAGCCATGGATTGAGATTGAGAGGTGTTCAAGCACAAATTTCAGACAACGTCACAACTCAAAAACCAGTTTTTTTGCGCCAGATCTGCTGCCAGGTATCCATGATAATGATGATGAAGACCATGGTCCCCATACTGAAGCCAGCCTGTCTCAGGTTATGGTGCCGTCCTGGGGGATGGGATGAAAAATCACGGCCGAAACTGTCCGTGCAGCACGGGGACCTGACATCGGCCATTTGGGGTGCCAAGAGATTAACTTCTCACATCCAGTTTTCCCCACATCCCATCTGGCACCCGGCTTCTCACTCTCATGGGCATCCAAATGATCATCCAGTCACCCCCAGTCATGGTAGGTTTATTAAGACGGGTCCATAAACCTACAGGCTGCTGGTGACCCAGCCTCCACTTGTTTCGGCACGTGCATATTCACCTGCACCTGAGGGCTGGATGGTAAATTGGGCAAAAAGAAAAGAGGGAAAATACTCCAGTTCTCCCCACTTGTGGATATACTTTGGTTGAGAAACCTTGATAGAAGTTCATGAAAACTTCCGAGATTTGATGTTGCTTGATGTCTTTATCAGGATCAAACATATCTGTCTGGTTGATACTGGGTCACCAAATTTGGGACAAATGCAACCAAATGTGCAGTTGCCTGGTTGTGCAGTCCTGGAATAATGTCACGTTTAAGCCTTAAGCCGTAAACCCGTCTTTCGCGGAGCCATGTTTGTCACCACCAACCAAATGATTTTGTCAGACCCCTTGACAAGATTACAAGATAAGCTTAGATCAGATCTTATTCGACCCTTTGAGAATGGCCAGCAAACATTTCAACCATGTATCAGCCACATTGACCATGTCAAGCAAAATATTCTCAATGCAACCGATGCAACTGATGCAACCGAGAAAATATGACAACATCATACAACATCACTCTAAGACCCATCAGTCGCAAGTCCCCCGTGCGCCCAGCCTGAAAGTTCTGGTTGAACACCAGCAACACTGAGGACATTCGTGGTGGTGCTGGCGCAGCCGCGGACGGTTGTTCGGACTGACTTTGGTGCGCGACCGGAGGTGGCATTTTGTCATTTTCACATCACATCAACAATCCCCAGTCGTCATCACCTCACCATAATTTTGTGGCATAAACGTGCATAAACCATACCCAAATAAGCCAGCGAGTAATTCATTGGTTGCCCGCAGTTGCCTTGAAGTCGATGGAGTTCTGCATTGAGTTTTGAGGGGCAGATTAAGCACCAAAATCGAAATGACAATTCTTGGAGAGTCCTAAAAATATGCCCAAAAACAAATGCTGCAAACCATCATCAACATGAAAACAAACACCAAAAGCCAATCCATCAACCATCAAAACAAATCACCAAAACAATCACCGAAGCCATCAACCACCAACAAAATCACCAAAGAATCGTGACATACAGTAGATCAGTAGTTGGTATAATTATCTACTGATGCTTTCCATCCCCATGATTGTTTCTTATCCATGATGATAATCCCATTATAATCCCATTATGATCCCATTATAATCCCATTCACATCCCCAAGCGAGACGTCGCCTGCGCGTCCCGAGCTCCACAAGGCCACTTGCCCCGCGATCCCCGTGCTGTCGGTGGTGCAGGTGAACTGCTTGTTGCCTGGCACCCGGCAGCTTTCAAGAAAGCAGTGAGAATCAGTGATGCTTATGGTTCTTAATGGGGTTACACAACGACATCAGAAACCAGCCAGACATCAGTTACTGTACATTTCCGATGGTTTCGACATCAGTTACCATAACCATGAGTCAGTGTTATACATTCCATATGTTGGTTCTTTTACACTGACGACATCCCTGGTTTTTCGGGCCATAACTGTGGGCAGTGATGGATTGATGATCCGATCACAGTGTTTCCAGTGCCGAATCCCTGAGATATCCCGGACTTTTCGGGTCATAATCCATTTACCATCCTTTACCCTCTGGTAAACTAACATAGGTATTGAAAATGGCCATAGAAATAGTGGATTTGCTGTTAGTTTACCAGCCTTTAACAATCCATTTCAGTCGGATAGGGTTGTGACACTTGGTCATAGGCATCCCTTTACTGGCTATCCTATCCAGTTCAATTTGTGCCGTCCATGGTTTGACTGTCCATTCATGTCCATTGCAGTTGTGTATATTACTATCCACCTACTCATCCTTTAACTGTCCATTGACCCTCCTTTTACTATCCATGTATCGTCATTGAACTCTGGACCTACCCTTTCTTAACTTTCCACATCCATATACCGTCCTTTAGCATCCTTTAGCTAGCAATATATATATATATAACATGAATATATGATGGTAGATGATGTAGATAAGCCATGATATATATATATATATATTCCATGATATAGCCATATTCATGAATGTAGATGATGTTCCAAACCGCAAAGCCACGGATGTCCGTCTCCGAAAATCCACCGAGAGAGTCTCGAGACGACGACTCTCGGCCGCCGCACCGTCAGAGTCTCTGGATTCAACGCCGATACACGCAGAGTAGGGGCCGTAGTCCTTGGACACTTTCGCGGAGGAAGTTGGACCCAAAAAAAAAAGGGTCCTGATTGATTTTATTAAGGCAATCATGTGGGTAAAACACTGTCATAAACCAGCCATTTGGGAATGGTTTATACTATCTAAGTCAAAATAGGGAAATATGAAGAGTCATGTGGAAATGTGATGAACTATACTGCAAATATGTTGGTTTTAAAACGTGTTGAAAGGACTTTGGTCCCCCCTTTTTGTGCCCAAGACCTTCCATCACTCGGGGTCAGGCATGTCGGGAGTAGAAGTCCTGGCAGCGTAGTGGTATCACCGATGGAATGGGAATGGGGCGTTCTTGGGCAATGTGTATATATATATATACATATCTGTGCTATCATATTACATAAGTATCTGTGTATAGATATATTTTTGTATAATATAGCATCATAATCATATTTTCCTACAACTCCAAATGCACATCTCGGAAATTGTGAGGTTTCACGTACCTGGAGCATCCGTATTGCAAAGATATCTTGATCGGAGCTTCAACTACAGCCTTTGGCTCCATTGTACCAATTGTCTACCAACATCTGGCCCACTTTTGGAGAAACAAAGTGGTGAATACTCCATACATGGAGCATGTCAGTTGATGTTTGTTGATGGTTTGTTGATGTTTGTTGATGTACGTTGATGTTTGTTGATGTTTGTTGATGTTTGTTGATGTTTGTTGCATCAAATTATATATATATATATATATATATATTATATATATAAACTTAGAGGAAGCCTTGGTTGGCATTGATCATCGCTACCAGCTGGACGTCCATGGGCCACTTGGTCTGTTGGAATCTGCTGTCATGCCCTCAATGGACTGGGCAACCTCTATGTCTCTATGTGTCTCGTGGTAGGCTTCCTCTATGTTTGTTGGTGAATCCAGGTTTCAATCCATGTTTCTCAGGTCAACATGCCATAATTTCTCATGGCTCAACTCATCGAGTGTTGTGATGAAAACATCCATCTGACTCATCTTTGTTGGGCAAATATTGGACTGTCCTTGCAGGACAACAAAAAAAAAGTTGAGGTGGCACTCCCTATTGATGGTGGCATTCAACCACCGGTCGTTTTGAGGTCACGAAATAAATTTACTCGAAGGGTTGAAACCATGGTTTCACCCAATTAAGTGGGTAATTTACTTCATCCTTAGATTCCAAACCTGTCTACAAAGATGCTGTAGAAAATTCATGGGTTCCTCCAAAGTTCAAAAAGAACCTCATTTTCGCGGTGAGGTCGACACACCGAGCCAGCCTTCATCAGATTTAACTCAGCCATGACATCGTCATTCCTGCGGCCAGAGGGAGCTGGAATCCAACAGATTCCCAGATGGCACCCCGATGCCCGCTGGCCTCTGGTCTAAGACGTCCACTGAGAGACGGTTGACCCATGTCTGCAAGGAGTAGTCCTGGTAGCAAGGCCCGTGCTTCATGGTGAAAAACGATGTTTTACACAACCATAGTGGTAGTACCATCTGGTAATTCTTATCATTTCAGACAAAAAGATACCAAGTGGTGAAAAAATGTTGGAAATTTAAGAACTGATTCTTATAATTATAATTCATTTATTGGAACTCCCCCTCAACCAAGGCATATGTAGAACTGGGGATGACAAAAAAATCTGCGTCCACGTCATTGGTGCAAGCTGCTGGCAACCAGCAGCGGCCCCAACGTACCCCGCCCTGGGTCCGACTGTGGAAATGTCCAAATGTCGAAGAGAGGAATCACCTTGACCGAAGGAGTCAGACCCCACTGGGATCGAAAATCTTATTGCGGCCTCCAAAGTTGGGACGTCCAGGCTGTTCAATTGCGGCTACAGTAGGTCACACCCTGAAACATTTATGGGTTTGTCTGAAAAGTTTGCGTGTGTGTGTGTACATATACAGTACATATATATAACAATAATAATAATAAATGATAATAATTATAACAATAATAATTATTATTATCATATAGATAATTGAATCATATATATATTGAATAATATATATATACATATGTATATGTCTATACACATATATGTATATATCATATGTCCCAAACATCGTTGGTTTATCATAGTTTCCCTATACAGTCATGGTACAAACATGTACAAAACACCATGTTCAACACCGCTGAGGACTGAGCCATGACCAAAATAATGGTGAGACAGGCTACGCGCGTCGCGACCCTCAGCAACGTGCTGGGTGAAGCCAACGATGGTTGGGAAACTGAAACGACGTAGCCCTCCGGATATCTCCGGTAGTGCCCCTGAGCTATGTTGGTTTATCACCTCAAGAAATGAAGCTAGTTTAATATCTCTAGATCTACAAGTCAACAGCTGCTATTGGAGTTATAAACTCTAATTGTTGGATGTGATTGATTATATTCCATTATACAACCACTATGTTTCCTCACTATCCCCTATTATACCCAGATATTTGTGTATATACATAATGTAATGTTGTTTACATCCCATATACAGTATATATAAATATACTAATTTAGTATATACTAATATATAATAATATATATATATATATGTTTATACATACCATAACATAGCATAACAAGTCATATCAACCACAACTTATTAAGTTGGTAATACCAGGTTCCCCAGAGCCCTTGGGCCCTAGCAGATTGGCCAGTTGCCCTGAGATCATCGAGGCAATTCCGGTCCTGATCATCGAAGCAACGAGCCACAAAAGCCAGGAAAAAATGGGAGAAATGGGATGAAATAGTTAGAAATTATCTATAATTATGATATGATATCGAAAGTGATCATATATATCAGGGTTCAGATAAGGGGGGAGGAGTTGTGCAGATGGTTTTGGTAGATACAAAGCGGAATGCATAGGGTGCACAACTACAAAATGCAGTGCGTGTTGCTTTTTTTGCAGCTACAAAATGAAGAAAATAACTCTTTCTGGCTCGGAAAATAATTCAAAACCAGTAGTACAAAATCCAATGCATCTGAAGTTAAAAAATAGCTGAACGTCGGAATTGCTAACATGATTTTTCCCAATGACATTTTGTAGTTGGGCCTTTGCCATCCAAAGTTCCAACCAACATAAATTCGGAGAACATTTTGTAGTTGTTAATGATTGAATTTAGTTGGATCAAGTGTTGACCCCGTGCAGTTTGTTAGATGGCATTCTGTAGCTTCATGATCTGTTTGTGTCCATATACATGTCACGCACTGTTTCCTTTTTTCCACCTCTTCTCACCTCTTCAAATGCAAAATGCAAATGCGATTTAATGTTGGATGTTTCAACTATTCAACTTGTACAACTACAAAATGCTAATGAAATTTTATGTTGGATGCTTCAACTAACTCAACATATACAACTACAAAATGAAAATGATGATTTGAAAGGAATC
>Ga0126342_10009685_pt1 | contig 17256 bp, 20 predicted proteins | sample Cyp1metagenome_FD_92528 | JGI IMG/M metagenome (GOLD analysis project Ga0126342, IMG submission 92528) | Coral microbial communities from Lord Howe Island, Old Settlement Bay, Australia - Cyphastrea 1 metagenome | ecosystem: Host-associated > Invertebrates > Cnidaria > Coral ... | reverse complement strand
TATGTATGTATGTAATGTATGTATGTATGTATGTATGTAATGTATGTATGTATGTAATGTATGTATGTATGTAATGTATGTATGTATGTAATGTATGTATGTATGTAATGTATGTATGTATGTTATGTATGTATGTAATGTATGTATGTATGTAATGTATGTATGTATGTAATGTATGTATGTATGTAATGTATGTATGTATGTATGGTAATGTATGTATGGTAATGTATGTATGTATGTATGGTATGTATGGTATGTATGTATGGTATGTATGGTATGTATGTAATGTATGTATGGTATGTATGTAATGTATGTATGGTATGTATGTAATGGTATGTATGGTATGTATGTATGGTATGTATGGTATGTATGTATGGTATGTATGTAATGTATGTATGTTATGTATGTCATGTATGTATGTTATGTATGTCATGTATGTATGTTATGTATGTCATGTATGTATGTAATGTATGTCATGTATGTATGTTATGTATGTCATGTATGTATGTAATGTATGTCATGTATGTATGTAATGTATGTCATGTATGTATGTAATGTATGTCATGTATGTATGTAATGTATGTCATGTATGTATGTCATGTATGTCATGTATGTATGTCATGTATGTCATGTATGTATGTCATGTATGTCATGTATGTATGTCATGTATGTCATGTATGTCATGTATGTCATGTATGTAATGTATGTCATGTATGTAATGTATGTAATGTATGTAATGTATGTAATGTATGTAATGTATGTAATGTATGTAATGTATGTAATGTATGTAATGTATTTATTGTATTGTATTGTATTGTATTGTATTGTATTGTATTGTATTGTATTGTATTGTATTGTAATGTATTGTATTGTATTGTAATGTATGTAATGTATGTAATGTATGTAATGTATGTAATGTATGTAATGTATGTATTGTATTGTATTGTATTGTATTGTATTGTATTGTATTGTATGTATGTAAAGGTAGGTAGGTAGGTAGGTAGGTAGGTAGGTATGTATGTATGTATGTTGGTATTTTGGTATGTATGGTATGTATGGTATGTATGGTATGGTATGGTATGGTATGGTATGGTATGTTATGGTATGGTATGGTATGGTATGGTATGGTTGGTATGGTATGGTATGGTATGGTATGGTATGGTATGGTATGGTTGTATGTATGTATGGATGTATGTATGTATGTATGCATGCATGTATGTGTGTATGTATATGTATTCCATATTTGGATGGCTGGGGCACTGATTCAGTAGTAGCTGTGATTATGTAAGCATCCCAAGTTTGTAAGTGGTAACTGGTCATTAGGCCTGGTTCCAATTCATGTTCCACCACTTGGGCCACCAAGACTCAAGCGAACTTCTTTGATTTGCCGCTAATGACCAACATAGCAATCGAAAATCCCAAGGAACCACATGGATCCAAATGGAAATTTTTGGATTATCATCGAAGTAAATGTGTGATTGTCCAGCAAACCATGTTAAAACACCAGAAGGAAAGAAGAACAAAAAAACTCCAAAAACGAGGGGTTTCAGGGGATCCTGAAATGACGTTTCCCAGTATTTTCCACTAGGATTTCTGGCTTACCAGGTTGTATACCATTTGAATGTGCATCCCAGTTGGTGTGTTGCTACCATGATTCGTTTGTGGAGGCCCCATCCTCAGAGATGCAAGGTGCCGCGAGAAGATGTGCTCTGGGGTTGGAAGGGATAAAATGATATGCCCTGCGGTATGAACCATGGCAACAGGACATTTTATAGTAGATCTACATCTAGATATAGATCTAGATCTATATATAGATCAACTTGAAATGGAATATGGGGCTGGGTCCTACGTTCAGGACCATGGGAATGGGAAGTGCAAGGCAACTCGACCAACCAGAAGGGGCCCATACGGATCTTAAGCCGTTTTTGAACGTTTTGGAACGTTGGCAAAATTACCCCGCCTGGTCAACGTTTACAAAAAACGAACTGGAAAGATTCACCATGCTATATAGCTGGGTAGTCATCAACTATTTCGACTGGGCCATTTTCCTGCCATTTTCAATAGCTATGTACACGTTTACCAGAGGGTATATTCCCATATATCATCATAATATCACTATTAATCATAATAATCACCATTAATCAACATGAAAATTGTCAGGTATCAACTTCAGTTAGCTATGTTAGTCCAGTCATTACCAGAGGGTATTTCAACGTTGTGTTTGACCTCTGGCCATGAAGTCTGACTGGACCGTGAAAAACCGCCCTTGTTCTCACCTTTGAGGCATTTAGCCATCAGCCAGCCGCGGCCATTTTTTCGTAGCTTCAGGAACTGCGGCCGAATTCTAAGCCGCAAAGCAACCTACATCAGCAATCGGCTGGAACCTGACATCGTCAATCTTCAAATAGAGAATTCTGAGAATAGGCACTAACGACGTCTATAAATCGTTTAGGTTTTGGGCTGGGTATGGACCCAAGTCAGTGTTTTTAGTGGTAAACCCAATACAACAAAAACAATTCTTGAAGGTTTAAGCGTTACCCTCTGGTTATGTCAAAATAGCTATTGAAAATGGCCATAGAAATAGTGGATTTACCCATTGAAAATGGTGATTTTCCATAGTTATGTTAGTTTACCAGAGGGTAATTAAAAGAGTTCATAACACCCCCAAGTGCCCTTTTATCTGGTATGGTTTCCTGGTAGGCTTTGCGCGTTACTCACAGACTCCCAAGCTTGGTGGTACTCTATTCCTCCAGATAAAGGGTGAAACAACATTTTAAATACGCAAAAAACTTCTTGAAAGAAACGTGGAGTTTATAAACCCTATGAAAATGGATTGGACATATAAATCCCTATAAATCTCTATAAAAAAATATATTCCATGAAAACTAGTTCGATATATCACCAACGAAGACCATCGTGAAATTGGACTGACGCCGCAGGCTTTACGCCCTACGCGGGTCCAGCATACCATCTGGGCGATTGACGAGGTGATGGTATCATGGGATGATCTACGGTATATTGGTATATTGGTGGTATTACCAATACAAATATAGGTGATTTTCATGGGGAATCATAGGGATTTTCATAGGGAGTAGGGATTAAACCAAGCATATATTCTGGGATCATTCTGGGTAAATGATGTTGCGACCGAACCCTGTTCTCCCGAACCCTGGAATCATGGGTTTATTTTAGGGAAATCATCCCCTTTTATGGCCGAACTATTCACGTTAGTGAAATGTTGTAGTTTACCCAGGGTCTCAATATGGGTGGGGGTACCCCAAAATAGATGGTTTATAGTGGAAAATTCCAATCTAAAATGGATGATTTGGGGGTACCCCCTATTTTAGGAAACCTTCAAACAATCTGAAAAAAACACATGGCAAATGCGATAATAACCCAATGCCATAAAACCAATAGTAGACACTAGTAATGAGATATAATGGGGATACAATGAGATAACCAACAATATAGAGACTTAATGGGGATATAATTGGTAAACCCAATAATAAACCATCACACGGGACGATGTCTATCATGAGTGACCCCCATGGTTCGTTGATGATGGGTTCTTATTGGCGAAAAACCACATTAATCTCATAGCCTCTGGTAATTTCACATAGCTATGGAAAATCACCATTTTGACAGGTAAATCCTCTAAAATCACCATTTTAACAGGTAAATCCTCTATAGCTACGTTAGTTTACTGGAGGGTAGGTGAATCCCTTTCAGGCCAAAAATACCTAGCGCAATCCTGTGCAAACACTTCTTGGCATATCAACCCATAGGCATATTAAGCGAACATGGTGATTTTCCATTGCGAACTGACATTTTTTTTTGGCCTGAGCATCAGACCAATTCCTAGAAAATTCGATTAAAAACCGCAGGTTACATGTGATTCCCTTTCTGTTTGGTCAAAATCCTATGCACTCCTGATTTTCTTTGCTCAAATTCTTGTGGCTCATATCCACATTTTGATTGGTTAAATCCCCATATTTTTTGTGGTTAAATCCCAAAAAAATCTTAGTGCTGCCCCCAACTTCATCTTCATTCTCTCTCCGAAGGTTTATCAGGGGGTCAGCAATGGCTTGTTTTTTTGGTTAATATAGATGGAGGAATACACAACAGTAGCCATTTTTTTTTTGTATCCAAGATTGGCCATGTATTACCAGAACAGTGCATGAAAAAGTACCTTAGATGCAGGAAATGTGCCACATTTTCGGTCGTATTTTTAGGGTTTCATTCCTGGAAGTTTTGCACAGGCCAGTCAGACCTCAACATATACAACAGGTTTGAAATGGTAAAGTTCATAAACGAAAGTATATGAAACCCATGTGAAACCCTCAACAGATATAGGGTTTGGAAGACGACATTCGCTTCTATTCTGGGATTTCATGTTTGATTTTCGGGCTGTTGCCCTTGAACAAAAATCATTTTGATGTTGAATCTCAAACGGGGTTCGAATTTCGCAGTCGGAAGGCCCCAACACTTCTGCAGGCCAGACTCGCCTTCATCGATCCCATATCGGTCAATGAGAAGGTCGGATGTCTCAAATTTGGACTCGTGGACCATGGCCTGGAAGTGATCTGCTCTTAACACTTGGAATCTATGAGAAACAGATGATGATTTCACAGAAATGGCGAACGCTCATTGAGATGTTGAAGGATTCAAGAGCGCTAAAGTTGTGTCCACATCAATTTTCTAGGATTATGATATCCCCATGACTAAGTGCTACTTTATTTTTTTTTTGAAAAAAAAATGTAAGTGTTTTGATGAGTCAATCTCCATGAGAAATTTGAGACAAGGCCCACCTAATCGCAGCTTGCTGCTGGGCTGTGTGGGCATTCTGCGAAAGACATGGGAGGTTACAAGCCCATCACCGAATTTTGCGTCCTTGGGGGACAGGGAAGAATTTTAACATCCTGAAAACTAACATACAAAATGACATACCCTCCGGTAATTTAACATAGCTATTGAAAATTGCCATTTATAGCTGATTTACCTAACTATTAAAAATGGTGGTTTTCCATGGCCATGTTAGTTTACCAGAGGGTAGATGAATGTGGAAAACCCACTATCTGTAGATCATTTCCCCATTGGTTTTCCTTTTGTATTTTTCTATGTTTACCCTAGGGTATCTTCCAATATCGATCCAGCCTTTGAGGCATTTGAGATTGACCATGATGACCACCATGGCCATGAACTGGGAATTCCATTCTTCAATAAGCTTTCGGGTTTCGAACACTGCTCACTTGTTGCTTAAATCCTTATTATTCCAAATATATTGATATATATATATATGTATATATATACATATTACATATGTATAATAAGCGTATATATATATATGCATGTATATAATTATAATATATATTTATCTATATTATTCAGAAACGAAACATATCTAGCAGCTAGCACTTGGAAGGGCCATGACAAGTCATGTGGCCCTGCAGCCGGCAGCTGCTGGAATGCGCCCTTTGGCCATCGGTGCTGGCTGAAGTGTCAGTGTCGTGCCGCGGCGCCAAGTGCCATAGGCAGGTGCTAGTGATGTACAGAGTGAGAGCCTGCCGAGAAAGCGAGACACTGCAGTCTTTTTGTCAGCTGGTGATTGATGTGGTTGATGCAGTTGGTGATATTCGATAGTTGAGTAAGATGGTGATGATATTCATGATCTTGAGAATGTCGGAAGTATTTCAGTGGAGCACTACCATAAAAGGCATGTCTTTTGCTGCCGTGCAACCATCTCTTCGTCTTGAGACATGAAACATGCGACGCTTTCATGCTGGAGACTGGCCGCTTCCAAGGTGCGCTTCCAGCAATCAAGCATGCTTGACAAAGTGTCTGATGATTGAACATATCTTAACCACACATCTCAACTGATTTTTCTTGATTCTGACCATCGGTGACCATCGCCCAAATCTGGGCCGATCAGCCATGGCATCTGGTGCCAACGCGCCCAACTCCTCGGATGACGTGGTCTTTTGGGAGCTGTTGAGCAGCCACTTCATCACCAGGTGCCCGAAATTTTTGGAGGGGACATGCACCATTTGGGAAGCTATCAGCAATGGAGACTTTATGGTAATGTTACAGGGAAAATATTCGGGACAATCAATTTGCAACTGGGAAGACTGGATCTATGGATGCATCCAAAAAGGGACTCCTTGGGGTAGAGTGAGATGGGTCCGGGGCAAGATGTCAGTGCGAAACAAACAAATCTATGACTTATGCACTTTGATCCGTATCCAGATCAAAACTTTGGTGGACATTCTTTTTGGAAGAAGAAATTGGTGAATGGATGATCACAACCTGTTTTTTTTTGGCCCCCCTTTATGGAGCCGTGTTTTTTATCATCCATTTCTCCATTGGTCAAATCGCAGCACTTCTTGAGGAATCCATCCGGACCCTCCAAATGAAGCCAAAAGGTGAGTGACTTTGCAAACTATCCAACATCATCCACCCCAAAGCCTCAGCTGGGAAAAGGTTGGGTAGGAGAAACTCGACTTAATTCTGATTAGAAATCAACAAATCATTTCATACCCCGCTAAAACAAACCTTTTTTTTTTGCATGGCATCCTATTTGGTGGTTCACCCAAGCTAGTAAGTTGTAGCCTTCAGCTTCGGGGCAAGCAGGATTAGTTCAGTCACAAATGGGGTTTTTCAATTCCCTACTTGGAGGAGCATCCAACTTAGTAAGCAGTAAATCATAAATTATCAGCAAGTCCCCCTTTGTAAGTGGGGATATCACATATCTGACATATCTACCTGGGGATATCACTAACCAAGGTAACCAACCTGGGTTACTTTCCAGCGTCATCGGGCTTGACTTCCGCTGCTCCCTTGGAGCCTTGAAGGTTAGCGACACAGGGCTGGCTCTTCATCGCCCCTTTGGTGTTGATTCGCTTTACCCCTGGACGCTTGCTAGGTGCGGGGTGGCGGGATGGCTTGATGCTGATGGCAACCCAGGGGATCTTCAAAGCTCTGATGCCTCCGCAATAAAGCCAGGGGTTGGGGGCCAATGTCCAATTTTTTGCGGATGTTGCAGTGAATTTTTTGGTCAATGGCGCTCGAATTTCACCTAGATGGCCAGGGTGATATTCAAACAATCATCCCTGATGGGCTGGGATCGATATACCAAGACGAAAGGGGATTTTCGCACCACGCCATAGCCTCATTGATAGGGGTTTGTATCCCGGCGATGTAAAACAAGTCTTGTTTGACCCTTTGTTCCGAGAAAAGGGATTATTAAAGCCATCGATCAACCTTCGTTTGTGGATTATATCAATGATATCCACACTTTTTGTGGTTAAACCCCTGTGGCTAGAATTTATCCATACCAAAATCAGCATTGATGACTATTTCGATCAATTCTAAAAACAAACATCTATAGAACATCTACATAACCTCCATTATATATATACATATGTACATATGATATATCCACATATAATAAATTGTAAAGAAGACTTTATACATCCACATAAATATGTTTTTTTTTTGACTTTATACATCCATTATATATATATATATTATATGTAAGATATAAAGCCATGCTACTCTCAGCTTCCCTTACCGCCAGGCCCAGCAGTGTGGGGCCTCGCCACCATGCTGGCGACGGCCGTGCTGAACCCATCCCTTGGCGCCTGGGCGGATCAAACGGATCGCTGCAAAGTGGTGACGCTGGGGGTGCTGGCGCAGGTGGGGCATGGAATGCGAGTGGGAACTGATGGGAAAAACTGGGAAAACCACCTGGATGGCCACTGGATGGCCCTAAGAAATCATATGTTTTTTTGGGGAAAAAAAACCCCGTTGACCGGAGGAAAATGGTGATCGAAGAAGGAAAACACCTTGGTTTTAATGGGATTTATGATAGCTAAGTTGGTGCAAATAACTCCAATTTCACTATGGTTAAGTTGGTGATATATCGAACTAGTTAATGAAAACTTGGGTAAACCCTTCCCCACGTCAATATTAAACACCCATTAAACGAAATCATGGTGGATGTAGGAAATTTCCACATTCCATTGGGACCATGGGGTGTTTCATATGAACGGGTGATGGGATTAAACTGCTTCGTAACAATTGTCAAACCATGCAGAAAATACGGGGTTGGACCGACAGAAAGCACCAGAAGATGGAGCAGATAGGGCTGTTGGTGAGAGTTCTGGCCTTGTTGATATGGGATTTCACCATCAAATATGGCCTTTTTGGGGCTTTAACAGAATCTGGGAATATGCGGGGTGGGGACGTGGGAGCCATTCAAGTTATAGCCAGGAGTTGATACGTTTTGAAATCAGGAATTGGGACTAGCGAAGTGGGGATTACTAGTTGAGGGGTGGGGGTGTGGGAATAAAATAGAAATAGAAAGTGGGAATAGTGGGAATGTATATTGAATATTATTGAATGATTTGGGATTATCAACATCATTTTTTTAAGTATTGAATAGCCTTATGTATACGGAAACATCAATTTGATGGGAATCGTATGGGATTCTTCATGGAAAAATGGAAGTTTCACCGAGAAAATGGCGGTTTCACCAGTAAAGTTTAAGGTTCGCTATGGAAACCATGGCTGGGTGGGAACATGGAGGTTTAACCAACAAACATTGGGACATTGTCCGGGTATATCATGGGGAAAATTGAATGGAAGCTATGGAAGCCATGTCCCATGTAAGCAGAAGCAAGGGAACTTTGGGGTATCCGGGTATCCCTTTTTGTATCCATTCTTGAATGCAAAAGTTTTCATCCCTTCAGATGCTGGAGTCAGCGTAGGTTATCCAGTGGGATTCTCCTTCCGCGCATGTGGATTCTGGGGACTTCTCCAGGTGTTCCAAAGATAGAAATGGGGAAGCCGTAATAATCAAACAACTGGCTCTACAGGATGGTGCCCCCCAGTGATGTTTGTGGGTTTATAAACCCCATGAAAACTATAGTTATATCTGCCATAAACCATAGTGAAATGGGACTTATAAACCAACTTAGCTAACTATGGGGCACCACCTTGTAGTATGCTGCCACATTTGTTGAAATGCTTTGTCCGACCATGGTAATGGGGGCCGATTCCATTCTCTGGATTTGAATGGCTGAATCTTTCATAGTTGCTCCAGTCAGAAATGGAACTTGGGACTGGTGTCCGAACATGTAGAAATCCAACTGAATTTACCCTCTGGTAATTTAACATAGCTATGGAAAATCACCATTTTCAATGGGAAAATCCACGATTTCTATGGCCATTTTCAATAGCTATGTTAGTTTACCAGAGGGTACATAATATGATAGCCGGGATTCTCATCCAAATATCCTGGAATTGGGTTTCAAGGAACATTTGCTGCCAGCATCTGATTCAGAGTTTGAGGGAACTTTGTACGTATGTAATGCTTTAACAATGAACGGGGGAAGTGCTGAGTTCATGGCTTGATGACAATGGTTGGAAGATATTGAAGCGTAATTACCAGTCAGTTACCAGTATTGCCGTATTAGGGTTAATTGCCAGTCAATTACCATTAATTACCAGTCAATTACCATAATGTCACATATATTTTCCCATCATCTTGGGAATGGAACAATCATCCCAACTGACTTTCACTCCATCATTTTTCAGAGGGGTAGGGCTCAACCACCAACCAGATGACCATGAAGATCCCATAATTTTCCGAGAACAATATTCCATCAGAGTTTCCCATTTTTTTATTATCCGATCATAATCCCCTATAAAACCCATCAATATTATGCCATCATAAAGCCATCATACCCTCTGGTAAACGTTCACATAACGAACTGGAAAATCACCATTTTCAATGGGTAAATCCACTATTTCTATGGTCATGTTCAATAGCTATTTTGACATAGCCAGGCCGGGTATATCCCATTAAATCCCATTAAACCACCATTTTCCTATGGTTTTCCTATGGTTTTCCAGGCCGGGTAAACCCATGTTGATTGGCCATGATGGTTTCACCTAGCCTAGCCTGCACCGGGGGAGGCTGTTGCGGTGATGGGCTCCACGCTGGTGCTGGCCCTTGCCCTGCAGGCCGAAAAACCGTTGGGGCCATGGTGGCCATGGGTTCCATGGCTTGTGGAAGTGGAGGGACAAATCTATATCAAGACATGGGAATATGTACATATATATGTATATATATGTACATATATATGTATATATATATGTATATATATATGTATATATATATATATGTATATATATGTATATATATATATGTATATATATATATGTATATATATATATATATACACATACACATGGAAAACATAAGAAAATTCATGAGAATTTCATGAAAGCCACATGACACATATAAGAGCAATACATGAAAACTACATATAAGGACACTATACGAAACTATATGTCTAATAGCTTTTGAGCTTTCGATACATGGATTCTAAGAGATGGGGATAGATACTCACCAGCCTCACCAGCTAGGACCTAGAAATATCACTTGACCTGACAAGTTTTCTGGAGATCAAAGCCTACCCAATGTGATGGAGAAAGTGTCAGATTTGCCAACAGACGAGGCGATCCTAGGATTTTCACCCAAGAAACTCAGCAACAGATGGCTAGCTGCGAAAACGCAGCAAGGTGGGGATTCCTCTTGTTGAAATTGGAAAAGACTGAGCCAGAAATGATGCAAGATAGTTGATTGGAGATTGACCAAGAAAGATTCTGGAAGTATTTATATACATCTCGGGATGTGAAGATATTTTTACACACAGAAAAACACGCGACATAGGCTTAGAACATAACCTCTGCTAATCTAACGACATAGCTATGGAAAAACACCATTTATTATGGGTAAATCAACTATTTCGACTGGGCCATTTTCCATTTCGCAAACTGTTACTGTAAATTACCAGAGTAAATTTATGGTTTTTTCAAAGACTGGAAGTTCCTGGCGCCTGGGCGCCTACCAGAGCCCGCTCGCCTCAAAGGCAGAAAGTGACGAGTCCAGCTGGTTGGCACTTGCGGCGTTCACCTCCTTCAGCATCTTGGAGCCTCAGCTGACCATGGGGCCATGGCATAAAAAGGGCAACGTCAGTCCGTCACCAGCATCGAACACCATTTGTGGCCATGAAAAGGCCATGAAATCCTGGGAAAAACCTCACTACAAGGCCATCAAAAAACGGCCTTAAAATCGATGTTTCTTGGGGAGTTTTTCTATCAAAATCCTATCAAAGTCCTCAGATCCAAGGAGAAGCTGGGTACTGCCCTCAGTGACGTAGCCGTGAAGCGGGAGTGGGCACCACGACTTTTCCAGGGTGAACGCTTGAAGCGTCGGGCGACCGAGGGAGGATGGTGATGGTGGCTGGAATGCCTTGGAATGTATGGATTGGAGGTTTCCAATCCATGGTACCCACAAATCATCACATTTTAGTATTGAAAGCTATGGTTTTGGAGATCCATTTTAAGAAACCTCCAATTAATCTGGGTGGTGAATGACCCTATAGCAACCACGAAGCAGTGGTTGAAAAGTTGGAAACTTGGAAAATATGGGTAACACATCATCGAACTATATCCAGGGAAACGCTTTTTGAGTTTGAGAAACATGGGCGTTTTTAAGCCAACCATACTTGGCAGACAAGGTTTTTTTTTTTTTATATGACGAACATTCTGGAGATGATGTGCCATGTTTTCAAAATTGGATTTTGTTCAAATCCACGCGATTTTCAAAAAAATGGGCATGCAAGTGGAAATTTAACAAATTCCAGCTGGTTACTACAAGGTGGTGCCCCATAGTTAGCTAAGTTGGTTTATAAGTCTCATAACTATGGTTTATGGCAGATATAACTATAGTTCATGGGGTTTATAAACCCACTTATAACTGGGGGGCACCATCCTGTATTGATTTTCTGAATATTTCACAGTGGCCCAGCCTTGGGTCGATGTCTATACCTGACTATTGCTGCGGGAAAAGATAAGCCATTGTTCGGATGAGTTTGAGTAAAACGGGATGTCACAGGTATCCAAATGTCTAAAAATGGGATTCCCCTGAATTCCAATGGATTATCATTTTTCCCTTGGGGTATCCATCATTTTTGAAGACATCGATTTAAAAAACAAAAAAACGATTCTTGGTGAGCAGATATGGGGATGGATTAAACAATATGATCCACAAATCCCCGCTATTTTCATCTGAAATACAGGGGATTCCTTGAGTTTTGACCCTTTGACTCCACTCATGGTGAACTCCCCCACTCATTATTGAAAACAACAAATACATGGGGGATTTTCCCACAACTTTTTAACTTGTCATATTAGGTATAGAACTTATAGAACTGATGAAAAACTGACTTATTAAGTATCTTATTGTGACACTTCGCACTTTGTGCGGATTAGTTCTTTGACTTCCTGTTGGACTCGAGGATGCAGTGTCAGCAAACATGGCCTGATGCAAAGCTGACTTTCCCATTTGTGCTGGTCTATTGATCGGGGATTTCCCATCCAGCCACATTTGAGTATCCGAGGGTTTTTCTTACATGGGAGCATGACATCATTGGGTTGCTTGGTTGATAGATGGATTCTGAATCCGGCCCACAGGGCCACTCAAAAATGAGCTTGTTTCGGGTTTATAAATTCTACAGGGTGGTTAGCTAAGTTGGTTTATAAGTCCAAAAACTATGGTTTATAGGTGATATATCTATAGTTCATGGGGATCATAACCTATTTATAACTGGGGGGGCACCACCTTGTAGTGATCCGCTTAGTAGTAGACTGATCCGTGGAGATGCCGAGATTTGCTCCGAGACCATGCAAGACCGAGGGACGAATTCCTTGATGTCTCAGATTGACTTGTTCAGCGAGATGCTTGGGCCCTTTATTGCTGGGCTGCTCGGCGGAGCTTTGCGGAGCTCGTCCATGGGGATGAGACCCTCTGGTTGTTTAACATAGCGGAAAAGGGCCCATAGAAATAGATGGTTTACCTATTAAAAATGGTGATTTCTTATTTGTCTGGAACAGAAATGAATTTTGATTTCGAGATATTCCACCAAAAGATTTAATATAGCATGGTCTTGCACCCGGGCGCACATTTCTTCCGGCAAAGAATGTGGATGCATTGCGCCAAGTGGAACTCCTTCAAGAAACAGGTCGCCAAGCTTCCAAGTTTGGTCAAACTTGGGTACCCCGATAATTTTTGGATGAACAAACAATGAACATGATCAGTCCATCTGCGGTTTGCCAGGGTCCCCAGAATTTTTGTTGGATCATATGTTGCTTCTGCATACATTTGACAGGGGTCCAAACTATGATACCCTGGTTTCACCCCAAAAAAAGCTGGTGCGATAGCCTTGATGCTAGCTTCGCTTCTTCATTTTCGCTATAGGGACTATTTCATAACCGCAACCAACCATATCCTACCATATCCCAGCATATCCCAGCAGATTGTCACTAAATGTCATTTTACCCTGGGACTCTACGGGGCCTGCTCTTGCTTTGTCTTCTACCTCCTCATCCGAAAAATCACTTGTCCGGAAACTCAGAGAGATGCTCGTGCTTCATGTTTGGAGGTTCCACTGAGAGTGCAGAGGTGCTCTGGGACATGCGGATTAGGCGATTTTTTTGGTACGCCTGAATATAGGTACATAGAGAGAGTTCCATGACTTCTCGAAACAGTTCATATGAAGCCACGGTCTACAAATTCAAGTTCAACCAGGTTGAGCTTCTTGACAGGTACGGCCCAAGTTCAGAAGTAGGAGGCTGATGGGAGCTTCTGTGTTCCCATGGAAGTGGCTCAAGACAGGTAGCTTTGACTACTTGAGAGAAAACCAATCATGGCAAATCGCTTTGATTTTCGCCAGAGCCTCGTTTTGCTCCTCATTTGTTGTGCAAGTTGCACACTTGGGGCTACAATTTACGGAGCACGGTTGTGAACCGGCAAGATGGGAGTGTGGAGCCACTGACTACAGATTCCCCAGAGGGTACCGAAGTGCAGTTTCTCCGCTGGGTTCAAAAAATCGAATCCCAGTGCAGCCGAGCGATTGCCATGCGCATTCGACACATGTGCCAGTATGGATACCAAGCTCACTTGGTCAGACACAGTCTGGATTGGCCATGCTCAACGCGGACCTTTTTTTTGAAGTCCTTCACAAAAGAGACTCTCTTTGTAAAAACCCTTCACGATCTTGACGTTTATGCAGCAGATCCTGCCGCAGAAATCCCCACTTGTCTCAGGGTGTGGATTGAGCCGGGTGGAGTGGACATCTCACACAAGGAGGATGAAGAGTGGTCGGCCATGCACGTCCACAACGTGTCATGGGTTGTCAAGATCCATCCTGAAGAAACCTTCAGGACACTCCAAGCATGGGCACGTCACTATGCGACGGATACTATGCCGCATCTCATAAAAGGCGATGCTTCGCATCCGTACTCTCAACTCTATCGAGCAGCTCTCGGGCAAGCTTTGGCCTCTTTCATTCACACGCATGGAGGCCAGCTTCAGTATGACACCATGCGAATTGTGCAGAAGCAGTGGGCAGATTCCCTGCGTACTCGTTTGGACGAGGCAGCCAAGCCCACCAAAATTCAAGGTGTTCAGAAAGCTGTTCACGTGATAGAGGCCCAGGGGGTGAGAATGATCCTCACACCCACAGAAAAAGCCTACAAGAAAGTTGAAGATGAGATCGTTGAAGTCCCTCTGATAAACATGCTCACCACCTATGGCGCGGATGATTCTGCGGTGACGAAAACCATCTCGACGACTTTTAGTGGGGGCATCAGCTTTCCTAGCACACCTCTAGTATCAGCCTCTCCTGCACCTCCACCTGGTGGCCTTTGCCCCACTTGCGGAGGCACAGGTGCCACTGTCGGTACTTGTCCTTGGACTGGACAACCGGTGACCGAAAATTGTCCCAGTTGTGGAGGTACAGGGCATGCAAAATGACCATGTTTGGGCATCTAGCGACGTCTCAGAGAAAGTTTTTGTAGAGACAAAACAGAGCGCTTCAACTGCCCTCGTGGTTGAATGAGTCCTATGTGTTCTTGACCCTGTGCAATTTAAACTAAATGAGATCCAGGTGGTCCTGCAATACGCAGTTCTGCTTTCTTTGCGTCGCAGTCAGAAACCATGAAAGAAACGATTTGCACTAGTAGTTCTCATCAGAGTTGTAAGAAGCCAACCTGAAGGTCTCTCAAGATTCATCATTCAGTTCCAGTTGTATTGTGGTGAACTTCAAACTGGAAGGAAGACCGCGCATTTTTGACACCCGCGTTTTGCTGCATTGCCAATTCTGAGGTTAGGAAGTCATTGTGGACAATGAGACCATGAAGGGGCGGGGGAGAAAATTGATGAGTTGAACATGACAGTAATTGAATATGAGTTACTTGTAATAACTGAACATCCAGGGTTGGAGATGAGTGCCATTCTTTGAGTAGGATGACTATATATTAATGTACATGAACACACTTCACCTTCCCATATCCTTTCTCAAATGTTGTTGCTGTGTAGCACTGGGAGCGGTTGTTTTTTTAAGAGAAAGCACACGCTCACAGTGGTGGAAAAGCTGATCGCTTTATTGATTTGGGGGCAATGGCAGTCAAAGAAAGAGAGATTTCCAAAAAATCGAAATCTAAAATTTTTCGAAGCCAGCTGATTGGGGCTAATCTACCCTCTGGTAATTTGTTACATAGCTATTGAACATGGCCCATAAAAATAGTTGATTTACCCATGAGAAATGGTGATTTTCCATAGCTATGTAAACGTTTACCAGAGGGTATATCACATTAATATCCCATTGAATCACTACAAGATCCCATTATATCACTATAAATTACTAGAGGGTAAGTGAAATCATCATTAATCACCATTAATCACCATTAATCACCATCATTAACCATCATTAACCATGGTTTTCCTATGGTTTTCCTTTGGTTTTCCTATGATTTCGGGGCTAATCTATGGCTGTCTGGGGAAGAATCCCCAGTCTGGCGCCAGGCTGTTGATCACGCCTTCCCTGGGTCTTCTGCCCAGCGAAGTGGTCGGCTTCCTGGCCGTGGGGTCGGGGCACCTAGAGATGGGAATTCTACATGTGAAGAACGTGAGATGTTGGAAATTTATGGAAATTTTGGGGGGAATTCCAATATGATAGGGATTTACCCATTAAAAATGGTGATTATCCATGGTTATTATGGATCAATACCTATAAAAATACAATTTTTAGGGGGATGAACATCCATAAATCCCAGCTATTTTGATGTGAACTACAGGGGTACTATTGGTTTTGACACACTGCCATATGATAGGGATTTATTGAACATAAATGATAGGTGATAGGGAACATAGGGAACTAAGATATACATAGAAATTCCATGAAATTCCAATATGATAGGGAACTCTCTGGTTGAGGTGGGAGGCTTTTTGAGAATGTTTTTGATGGTGATACAGGGTCTTTTTCAACTCAGTGATCAACAGAATCTCACGTCTGCAAATGGGAAGTTACCGGCATGCTTTGAGGCCAATTATTGTTATGTTCACCAGACCATAGCTTATTCTAAGAATCAACAAACTTGAAAAAACAGAGACAAATGCAACAAAAAAGGAAAAACCAAAAAGCAAATCAGCAAAATCCAAAAAAACACAAAAGCAAAATAAAAGCGAAAAAACAGCGAAAAAAAGGAAAGTCAAAAAGGGAAAACATGGGTTTTTTTCCCTTTTTGACGTTCCGTTTTTTTCCCATTTGTTTTGCTTCCGGTTTTTTTCAGTTTTGAAGCTTTGCTTTTTGATTTTCCATTTGTTTTCCTCTTTTTTTCAAGTTTAAACATCATTAGAATAAGCTATTGAGGAGAACATAAAATTATTGGATGGCAACAACGATGGATTTATCCGCATTGGGAGATTTCCTGACATTTTCTTTCTCACCATATCATACCATATCTATCAATTGTTTCCCTGCTACAGGGCAGGTTACTGCCAAAAATCCCACCATTTCCATTTCCCGAAACTTTCCTTCTTCTCGTGGCCACCATGTTTCCACACATTTCCTATTTATTCCATATTTTCCCTAATATTAAACACCCCCTAAACGAAACCATGGTAGTTGGACCACGGCTTATAGACGGCCGTGGGTTTTGAGGGGTTTTGGGGGGTTTTGGGTGGTTTTGGGGGGGGCTGATAACGTTCTTGGCTGCCCGCCTTACAAGATATTCTCTTGGACTTGCTGCTTCGCTATCCACTCTTCTCTTGCACCGTACCCTGGCACACGCTATCAAGTTCTTCTTGTAACTTGCAAGACACTCTTGATTTTTGCATTGTTGTTTCTT
>Ga0126342_10009684_pt1 | contig 17257 bp, 11 predicted proteins | sample Cyp1metagenome_FD_92528 | JGI IMG/M metagenome (GOLD analysis project Ga0126342, IMG submission 92528) | Coral microbial communities from Lord Howe Island, Old Settlement Bay, Australia - Cyphastrea 1 metagenome | ecosystem: Host-associated > Invertebrates > Cnidaria > Coral ... | reverse complement strand
TTGTTTTTTAAAGGGGATCAATTAAAAGTCAAATTGGCCAAACTGAAATTTTCGGAAATTGGAGATGGATGCCTGTTTTTAGTATTAGGGGGACGTTTAGTATTAGGAGGAAGGGATTATGTGGTATAATGTTCCACTATATGCAAATCACTCCGATCACCATGCTTTGTTTTTTTTTGAGATTCGATTCATTCGACCTGAGAATCGGGCGATTTCAAGGCTTGTGAAGAAGGTGGACAGCATGAACTTTACGCGCGTGCTGAGTGGTGGTGAAGACGTGAAGTTGCAGGACAGGATGGACAGAAGATTCTGGGAGAGTGGAGATTTAAGCATAATCAGTATATACCAACTGGTTGGTCGTTGGTGGTTTGGAACTAATAGTTATAAGTTATAGGTATATTTATATATATAGATATAAAACTAATAGTTTTTTAATAGTTATGGATATCAATACCCTCTGGTAAACTAAAGTAAGTATATGGAAAGATCCACCATTTTTAATGGGTAAATCCACGAACTAAATGACCATTTTCAATAATTAGCTATGTTAAATTTCCAGAGGGTATATACCAACATGGGGATATAATGGGGACACATATAATGGGGATATTATTGGAAGGTCAACTTGGAGTAATATGATATTTCAGTGTGTCTGAAAATGAGCCATTTGCCCTTAAGGTTTGGCCAAATTTTGGTTAGGTTTCTATCGGTTATTGGAAGGTCCCAACGATCTATTGGATATGACATGTTTTTAGAATAAATAAACATGTATATATACATATCTATATGTAGTCGCCATATTGGTAGGATCGCTCTGCGCCTTATAAATAAAAATGTAGATTTATCTATCTATCAATCTAACTATCTATCTATCTATCCTATCCTATCCTATCCTATCCTATCCTATCCTATCCTATCTTATCTATCTTATCTATCGTATCTATCTTATCTATCTTATCTTTCTTATCTATCTTATCTATCTTATCTATCTTATCTATCTTATCTTATCTATCTTATCTATCTTATCTATCGTATCTATCTTATCTATCTTATCTATCTTATCTATCCGATCTATCCGATCTATCCGATCTATCCGATCTATCTTATCTATCGAACTATCGAACGATCTATCGATCTATCTATCTATAGATAGTCGTCATATTGGTAGGATCGCTCTGCGCCAGTTCGCCAGGAGTTGCCAAATGGCGTCATGATCCTCTCTGAGCCCCACACCCACGATGCTTGGATCCCATCAACTTACCAGGATCCACCGGCCTTAACTCTTACCGTAAGAACACGTCAGTGTGGACACACTGTTGAAGGGGAATATATACACGCACATGTATATATATATATATTTAATTAATGGTTTTCAAGAGGGGGAAGAAGGAAACCGTTACTGAAATTCTCCCATGTGGAAGCAGAATTCCCACCCACTCAGAAAACGATATTAATAGTAGTGTTCAACCGGGGAAAGAAGAAAACCGTTACTTGTACAAAATTCTCCCGCAGCCTTGAACCTACAACGCGCGCACGCAGATTGCAGTGAAAAACACAGTGTCCGCAGCAAGATGTCCATGACCGAGCGAAGAAACGTCATGAAAAACAATCATCAAATATGTTATTTCTTTATCAATCAATGTTACTGGATATTTATTTACAACACTATTTGTATCATATACTATATTTATCATTTTTTGTCACTGAATATGTGATAAATACTGCAGCTTTAAAGTGTCGGTGGGTACACCATTCACGGGTCCCGGGACAATCCTAAATCCTGGCCGTATTAGATCATTGAACGGTATTCTCATCGTTCTGGCCCACTAATACTTTCTTGTAAATTAACATAGACCCTGAAAATAACCCATGTTTAGTGGAAACTAATCTTCCAACCCCTATCTACCAGGGTCTATGTTAATTTACTGGAGGGTAACAAAAGAAACGGCTTGGTTTCTAGCTGTTTTTTTCTTGGCGGGTTGTGGGTGCCATGATTCCACATTTGAAACTGTGAATGAGGGTTGCACCATCCACCAGTTTTATCATGCATTTAGCCACAGGCATCGGGTGGCCCACAGTCATATCAACCTATAGCAACCCCAGAAAAGAGAGAGGTTGGTAAAATCCTACAAAAACTAGTGGTGGCTTGAACCATTTCCATTTTGTGAGGAAAAATGTTCCATGTTGTGTTCCTGTTAGCGTCAGCTGCTTAAGGAGAGGATGATGGTGTGGAGATCCGAAAATTTGATGCTCGTCCTTGAAGTAGAGCACATGATACTGTAAACCCTATGAATAAATATGAATCGTGGATAATAATTGGATAATGGTTTATCCATAATATGATAAACCATAATATAATAATTGGATATTTCCTATTAATGAAATCCTATGATAATAATTGGATAAACATGGATAAACCACCTGTCAACTCGTGCAGGATTTCTTCCATCCACTGTATGTTCCGTAGATTGCGTTGGTGATGCCAGGATTGCTGTTTAGCAGTCTCACTGAACGAGATGGCAAGATAGAGTGCATCAAGTGACTCTTTTGATATCACGAATGCACAAGCACGTCTTATTTCGTTCGTTGGCATCATATGAAACATATATTTATGTCTCTATGACATGTCGATATATACTGCTTTATTACATGTTACTACTATTTTTTACTGTTGCTAAAATTTGTGATTTGTGCACTGATTATGTGTTTTCAATAAAGTTATGATGGATAGACCCTACCTATATTATGGATGTACATAAGTTTATACAAGTATGTGTGTTTCTATGTATATATCTATAATATAAGTTACATGCACACACACACATACATATACATATATATATTTTATATACCCTTTGGTTATTTAACATAGCCATGGAAAATCACAATTTTTAATAGGTAAACCATCTATAAATGGGCTATTTTCCATGGCTATGTTAAATAACCAGAGGGTATATACATACACACACTCCCAGCAGCGATTGTTTGAAATCCATGGCCCGGCCCGGTTTTAGGAGCTCTTGGAAACGCTCCTCCAGCTGAGCAACTTGAAATCGCTCGCTGAGTGGCGTTCCAGTAAGTGGATTGGAGATAATATAATATATATGTATATATGTGTATATGTATATATAAATATGCATATAATATATGTATGTAATATAAGTATATACATATATATATATATATACACATATCACCATAGCTACGGAGGTTATAAACTGATGGGGGTTGAAATACTGTGGTTATACCCATGTGTAAATTACCAAAAGCACCCCCCAAATAAGGATTTTAATGGTTTCCAGGCACCCCGATCGACTGGTCACCACTTCATGGCTCCAAATCTTCCAACGACGTGGCAACATGCCGGGGGCGCGCAACTGGGAAGCTAGGGTATTTTCATGGTTAAAGTTCGAGATCTGAACCCACCAGGTGTTTATAGTGTTATATAACATATGCCATATGCATTGTATATATATATATATATATTATTATCTATATACAATGAATATTAATGTTGTATGTACATACATACTTATATGGCACATTAACATACATTGACCCATTGACTCGTGTTCGAATTGGGTGTCTTTAAAACATGAATTGGTGAAGGGTCTGTTGATTGGTGATTTTCCGTAACCCCGTTTGTGGGCTGCCCCAGTAAGCACGCCTGTTTTTGCTGGATAGTATAGTGTTAACAGACTGGTTTAAACAAACATTGCCTTTAAAAAAAAAAAATGAACTGTAAACTAAAGGAGAAGACGATAGATTTGCAATGTTTTATATAGACTGGTTTCAGTCTAGTTATACCACCGAACAGCCACAAAAAATAGGAAGGGAAACTACAGTAGTGGAAACAATTGAGTGTACAGCCTATGTTTGTGGATGATTGTTTGAGTCCACAAATGTGATTTGCTGGATTTTGCGAGATGGTTCTAATATTTGGCCATGGATCAATGCCTATAAATACAAGTTTGTTTTAGGGGGATGGACATCCATTGACTAGCTATATTGATGTTCACCAGATTGCTAGATGGCGACGGGGAAAGAAGTCAGGTCATTGGTATGTTCAAGTCAGATCATTTAAAGCCACAATTGCATGGTTAGGTAGTTTAACATGGCTTAATCATTGAGTACATGTAACATCATGTAACATGTATTTATTTTCAACCCTTGTTGGGTTTGTGATGCCGAACTATGACTCGTGTTTATTTATTTCACACCGAACTAAGACGACTTCCCAGATGCAGCCGCACTTTCAAGCAGCCTACGGTCACTGCGTCTCCCAGTTGTACTTACAGGGAGACTGCTGGGTCACAGATAGGTGACGCATTGATTCTTCGGCCACCAAAGGCCAGGGTATGGACAGCAAAAGGTGGACCTGTCTCAAACTTATAGGGGTATAGATGTATCTTAGATGTATGATATGTAATAGAAGCTCTATCGACTTACTGCAAAGTGGTTCCATATGTTTTTATAGTAGGAGAACAGCCCCTCTCCATCCCATCACAACGAGCCTCCGTCGACTTTTGTGCTGACTTCGTGAGGGCATCCGACCATCCATTCCTGCAGATGTTGTGCATCCAGTGGCTACACTCCTCAGAAAAGTGGTGGAAGAGTGGTGGAAAATGAAGGTTTTCTAAAAAGGGGGTACTCCAAAGGCCCAAAACCACAGGATTTCGATGCTAAGTTGGTCTAACTCTTGCTGATTTGGGAGAACCATGGGGTAGCACCTCTTTAGGAAACCCCGAAGTGATGTTGATAGAGGAAGATAGAGGCACAAACCCACACAATCCTTTGAGACGGTCCATCAACAAATTACCCACTGCATTTCAACAAAATCTCGCTGCGCACCACGGTTGGATGCCATGCGCACCAGTGGACGAAACATGACGAAACAACAGCATTATGGGGGACCCCAATTTCTATTAGTTTGGTGTATTTTTTCCATATTTATCCTGTTAACACATAGCCTCTTTGGGGCGTAGCTCATTTTCATATACATATAATATATGCCCACATCATAGAATTGTTTCTTTCATAAGATGTTCCTCAATTTATTCCCAGTATACCATTTCGGATCAACCACGACCAGCGTTTCTATGTTGAAAAAGTTCATGCCATGGGAAAAGTTGGGAGGTTTATTGGCAATCTTTGAATGGAAGCACCTTTATTCTAAAATACTGTTTAATGATGTTCAATGTATGACATAGGCATGCATAAGCGGCATAATCATCTTCGGAGGTCGGAAAACATCATCCAAAAAAAGCACGTCGTTTTGCCAGTTTCCGCACATCCAAGAGGGTGACACGTCAATAAGATCCAATAAGGTATGAGTACCAGAGACTGAATGAGCCTATTGGTCGTCGGACATTGGACGCAACATGTTGCTTCAATATTTGGAGTTGACACCCATCTCTAGCTCAACACAGCCATTCTTTGAAGCGCATGACGTCCGCCGTCTTTCCCTGCAGCAAGTTTTTTGCAGCTAAACTTCGTGCTGGAGGTGTCGTCACGTGTGTGGATGTTAATGGTTGAAGAACCATATGAAACGAGTATCACCTACAGTGGTCGAAATTGAAACTTAACCATTTCAATTGAATGTTCATTTATGCTACTGCCACCTTCATTGTGGCTTGGTGACATCATGCACGAAGTTGAGAAGTTGCTCACTGATCTTTCGCTTCGCTGCTGCAGAAAGCCGGCATCCGAAGTTTGAGAGGACCTTTGAACATCTTTGAACTTTGACGCCATTATCGCAGCGTTGCCTCGGTACTGTCTGCCCCCAATTCTTTTAACTGGGAACATGCCGCGCTTCTTTTTGTGAAATGGACCGAGAAGTTCATACTGCTTGGTGGCTTCAAATCGTTCACTCCAAAACATTCCAACCTTATTTGGGTTAAATATTTAGAACTTCTGACTGCCGGTTGATATTTTTCTTAATTGAGTTGAAACATTTGAAACAGCAAGCGGTACAACCCTTGCCAACAAATGTAACGTATGCTATGTGATTGCGCAACTTTGGCATGCGCAATCTTTCACTTACTCAGCGGTGTCTAATTCGGTTTGAACTTCTTTAAAGGTGGCCGAGAACCCTGCACAAGGGCTGTGGACGACATGACTCCAGGTCCAATGACGCCTCACTTGTGTTGAAGTGAGTTGCTTCATGTTGCTGTGTTCGCTGGAGTGTGTCCAATCATCTGGAAGAACATATGGAGGGTTTATGGATTTAGTATGATTTCGTATATGATTGAGTAGTCTTAGATTTCCAATTCCAAATGGGCGTTGCTATGCATTGCTCAGAATCCGGGACGCAAGCCTGGACACTGTTGGAGCTCTTCTTGTTCTACAGCAGCCTTTCCAGGAACTGGAGACCATCCCTTGTGCTTCACAGGGTACGAGTTGCGACCAGCCGGCCGGCCACAAGCATCGCGACCAACATTGGCTGAAAGGGATGAAAACAGCAGCTCCAAGAGTTATGATCCATCCACGCATCCTGATTTGGGATGATTTGGGGATGCCATATGCCAGCCAGTAATCCTTTGGATGCTACGGTAGTGACCTGCAAAAAGATAGAACATGATTGTTTTGAGGATGATGTATATATATATATTTATATTTATATTTAATTCATATATATATACAGTTGACATATTTACCTGATATTTCCAGCAGTGTCCTACGTTTCTATCTTTTTGGGGGTTAGCCAAGATTGTCGAAAAAAGCGATTTTTGTTTTACGACAAAACCGGAATGGGACGACAGCTACGTTCGAACAACCTCCGGAAAACATGGGATCTTTTATGGTTCATGGCTTTGAATATCCAATCATATACTGGTTGGTGGTTTCAAACATAAATTTTATTTTCCATAATATATGGGATAATCCTTCCCATTGACTAATTTTTTTCAAGATGGTTGAAACCACCAACCAGTATGTGAAGGAACTCCTGGTCAGAGAAAGGTTTCGGAAGGAACTCATTTCTGGCTAGGGAAAGGTTTGCAGTAACCAAACCCTGGCATGACACATCCAGGTCACCACAAACAGTAGAGTGGAGGATGTAAGCTTCAGCCTGGCAGAAAGCCATGGATGAACCCCTCAAAATCCAGTGCTCGTCGATGTAATATCCCCGTGATTTTGAGGCCAGGGCATTTCCTTTTAGGGATCAGGATTTGACAATAGCTGACATTTTTTTGGATCAGATTATCAATGGCCATTTCAGGAACCTAAATTGGAGGTAGCTACCATATATAAGGCCTATATAAGGCCTATGTAAGGGAATATCCCCAGAAAATATGGCCTTATTTGGTGCAGTACCTCCATTTTAGGATCCTGAAATTCCCATTGAGATTATGAAATGATGGAAATGGAGATTGTGAAATGATGTTTTCAATGCCACGGTCCATAACATCCTTCCACAGGATGGGGCCCTGAGCAGGCCCCCAAGATAGCTAAGTTGAGATATACTTAGTGGCTTAACTAGGGTTTATGGTAGATATAACATGATGTAACTATAGTTAATAGGGTTTATAAACCAATTTTTAACTGGGGGGCACCATCCTGTACTCCAATTGAAGATAGATTTGATATACGGAAAACATACAAAATGCCTGCTCATCAGCCAAAAAAATGCAAATTATCCAAGCCCCAAGTGGCCAGGCATGTCTTGGACACTCATGTCATTGATAGAGTTTTTATTGATATCTGGATATATTGAATAAACGCTAATCATTGCTAATTGCTAATCATTGAATTATATCATATCATATCATATCATATCATATCGTAACATATGTATGATGTATTGAATGAACGCCAATCATTGGAAGACGATGGCCCACTGAAAGCATGTGAGATTGGACTTTCGGGTTTTTGACACAGAGAATCTACATGGGACATGGGCGCAACAAGGAAGAGAGATGTTCCACTGAAAGCATGTGAGATAGGACTGTTGCGTTTTAGTTTCATTGTGAGTTCCTTTTTCATGAGCTTTTGCTGCTGTCACTCAACATGACGGGCTGGTGGTTTCAAACATGAAAATCCTATTTTCCACAACATATAGGATCATCCTTCCCATTGATTTTCATATTTTTCAGATGGGTGGCGAAAAACCACCAACCAGTTTTGGGCAAATCCCATGTGGCGACTCGACATCGCCAATGCCCATCCAATAGAATGGGTCCCTGAAGAAGTTTTATCTTAGAGGCCACAAGTCCTAACTCATGAGTATTCAGTATATGTGTATATATATATATATTATTGAATATAATCCCATGATATTTGATGATTTCTCATGGTTTGCGATACCCCCATGACACCATGATATCATATGATATCCCACCACATCCCCAGCGCCTTCGAACCAGGAGCCAATCTTCGAGTCAAAGATCAGCAGAAGTTGATGCCCCTGCAGTTGGCACTTGCGAATGGTCACCTGCATTTGGCTCCTTGGATCAGATGATGATCCGGCAATTTGATCCATTTATGTTGAGATGGTTTGACACATGTTGAAACCACTGAACATCCCAACATATCCCAACAGTTGGGAGTTCAACACGGTTTGGCTAATCAAAACCTCGAAATGCACGAGGAACAACACACTTGCTATTGATGAGTTGCTCATATCAGGAGGGACTCTGGTTCACTAGCTTGCCACCTGAAAATGCTCTTGGTCCATCATCCACCATTTAGTTCTGCACAAGAATTTGCAGTTGTTTGGCTGTATTTGATGCACTGGAGAAAAGACTGCCAGCTGGTTGGGGAGTCCCTAAGAGTATTGCTAATCCCAGTGGTAGAATGGTACCACATCAATAAACAGGGGGTACGATATGTCCTCGAGGGCTGATGGTTTCAACTTGGTCCTTTTCGTTCCTGAACAGTTGGACCTTTTCGAGCGCAACAATGGCTTCGCTTTAGAAGCTGCTGCAGGCTTCGGCAACGTCGCTTGGTGGCAAGTGACCGAAATGCACAATGTTGGGGTGTAGGTCATTCCCCACCCTTCCAAAAAAGTTTCTGATTTTGGGGTTAGTTAATGTTGGTTAACCTATTTTGACAGGGAAATACAATTATCAGGGATTTGTTGGTATGCACTAGGGCTAGGTCAATGAGGCTTATTTCGCAGTTCAGTGGTTTCCATCACGAAGAAATCTTTAGAGATTGCCTTTCCTCAAAGACAACGTCGCTCAACCTGGGTTTGTGTTGAAAGGTGGGATGATTATGAAGTATGATTATTATCATCCCCTTAATTTCAGGGATTCATTATTATTGTTGTTTTTATCATCACTATGCTTGTTGTATTCAAATTGTGCGATTTATTTCTGTCAAATATTGAAATTGAAATTTTCCAAGTGAATCAAGATAATCAAGCCTGCTAGGTTACAATCGTGCAGCAGATGATTCTGGAGCAGGCTGGGTGCATAGTTTTTTGTTTTTGCCATCTCCTCTTTTTGGGCCATGGCAATGATAGGAATGTGCAACATAAAGAATCATAAAGTGCAACCGTTCGCATCGACTGCATTTTTTTTGAACCAAGAGTCCGAAAAGTTTTATTGTGCGATTCGGTAAGTTTTGCATTTTCTTTCGAAGCTTCCGTTGGATAAGTTGATGGATTAATTTGGCAGCAGGGAGCAGAAACAAATGGAGGAAAGTACCCATCTACTCAATCTAGGCTTTCCCAGGGCCTCCAATACCCTTCTCTGACCGGTCGTGCTTTATGCTGTACCAGGGCTATTCGCCCTATGTCATGGATGAATCTTGGAGCTGCAATTGACGATTAATGTTGTTAGATCACGTTACATCATTTGGATCCACATAATTTTATATAATCTATTCTTTATCTAAATTGTACATATTATGTTCCACCCCTTGTAACTGTAGTGGAGTCTACTTGACATGTGCTTCGTCCAGCGTCATGAAACTCTCGACTCCAAGGAGAGGGGTCGGACGCCCATCTTTGAGAGCGTGGAGAAAGGACAAGTGAAGGTGGCAGAGCGCCTCGGCCAGACTCGTTTTTCCCTGGGATTTTTACAGCAAAGATGGTGGGAAAACCATCGGAAAACTGACTTTTTCTCTGGGAAAATGATCTAGAAATGTACGTTTATATGCACATGGAACTGTAAACGTTTACCGTAAACTTTGAAACTGTGGAAACATGGAGAAACGTGGTTTTTCGAAACCATTGGCTCTTGGAATATCTCTGAATTTGTGATTTCATCGTACCTTTTGGATTTTGAAACTGGCACTTGTTGGGTGGACAATGGTGGATATGAGGTCCCCAATTCCAGGGTCATGCCAGGCGTACTGGGCATCTTCCAACTAAGTTGGAGAATCTCAACTTAGTACCTGGCATGATGGCAGTACATGGGGATATTCACATTACCAACAAAGATTATATTAATATGATAATATCACAATCCCATCCCGCTGTTATTACTGGAAACACCCCTATATTGCGTTCTATGGTCCCAAACAATTATACAGTAATATATATATATGTGTGTGTATACATATATATCTATCTATCTATCTGTCTATCTATCTATCTATCTATCTATCTATGTATGTATGTATGTATGCATGTATGTATGTATGTATGTATATGTATATGTATACGTATATGTAAATGTATATGTTATGCAGATAGATAAATAGATAGATCGATATGTGTGTGTGCGAGTGATTTCCCATGGTGACTCTGGGAGGTTTATGGCATCGTTCCTCGGCACATAACGATGTTCCGGGTTGCAACCCTGGGGCCATCCTCCAAGGCAACCCTAGGGCCCTAGGGTTGTAGGGTTTCTGGTGGGGAATTTCATGGGAAATTGTGGTTTATGGTGGGAAAATTGTTGGTTTATGGTGATTTAATGGACATTTATGATGATTAGTGGGGATGAATTATGGGGATATAACCAACACTAGGGACTAGTGGGAGATAAATGGATACAATGATGATTGGGAATCAAATGTGGCTGGCGGGGAAATCCCCTAAGTGAAAGTTTTAATGGGAACATCATTTATGAAGTGTAGACATGCCAGCCATGTTTGATTACTGGAGGGTAATATATGTGACCCAACAAAAAGGATCAACGATCCTAAGTCAGGACCACCTTGATGGTTGATTGGTACAGTAGATGTTTTGGTAAGAAGAACTTGGAACACTTCTCATCCGTGTCCTATTCGCAGGGATCATCCTAGAGTTTTGCTACAATCATGTGATATCTATTGATTTGTCTTGTCTGGTATTCCTCACGAGCCCAGGTTCCCTGGTTTATATCCCATGTTTTTTGATGCAAAGAAAAGCACCATTTTCGGATGATGAAGCCGCTAATCAAGCGCCAAATTTTGGGTGTCCCCATTCAGATTGATCATGATATGGATTGATATCCCCAAATCGCACTCAGCTGATATCCCCTTGATGCATGTTCCTTCTCGAACAGCAAAAAATCGACGCCAAGTAGGCCCTTGGAAGATGAGGTGTGAAACCGGAGGACATAAAAATTGCTTTCCAATCCTTGTTTTTCTCCCCCATGTCATTGAAATGGTAGGAAGCCCTTCAAAGATGGGGACTTTACAGGAAACCCATCAAAGATGGGTGAAACTCATCCATCTTTTTTCCATGGACAAATCCATGATTTTTCATGGTGAATCCACTTTTGTTGATGGTTCAATCATGTTCAATCCATTGAGCTTTTCTATGATTTTCACATCTTTCAAGCCATGATCAATGGTGAATCCCTCATTTCTAGCTGTTCCTAGCTGCGAAAAAAGGACGTCCATGGAGGAAAAGCACAGTTTGCTTTCGATGGTGAGATCGACCAACTCAACCAACCAGAGGGCATTCCCCCAATGAACCACAGAATTCACCTAGGGAAATGGATAATAACCTACTATCCATGGTTTATGGTGTTAATTCACTAATTATAGGTGAATTCTATGGTTGAATAAATCATGGATATTAACATGATAATTATGGTGAATAAACCATGGATATTCACTAATTATAGGGATATAGCACCAACCTTTATCCATAAACCATTGATCTTCCAAGCGTTGGCACCGTTGGCGCCGCATTCCCAAGGCTCAACGTATCCCTGACGCGCCTGGACCAGCAGGGCATCAGCGTTTTGGGCGCTGCTGCGCTGGCGGAACAGCCGGCCGCGGTGCAGCAGCGTGGCAGGCGGAGGAAAGGCGTTGGTTTGTGATTGGATCTTATATGGAGGTTTTCTAAAATGGGGTTCCCCAATAGCTGGAGGGTTTATAATGGAAAATCCTATTGAAATGGGATACGAACATGGGAACATGATGGGAATATCATGGGAATATTATGGGATTTTACAATATGAATTACAGTAATATGATGATTACACATGGAATCCCATCATATGTCCATTTACGGTATTATTATAGTGGGATATGATGGGATATAATGGGAATATTTTGAAATTTAAGTAGCAAACATGGGTGAAATGGTGATATCATGGAATATATCTGGATGAATTTGATGGTGGAAACATGGAGGAAATGACCATCTATTAGGCAATGTGTACAAATGGATTGCAATGGGAGATATCTATATATATATATAGAAAATCATCTAAAAAACATGAATTTTCATGGGTTGTCCAGTTCCAGTTTAGATTTACAGATGGTAAAAGGATGAGAGTATAAGTTGGGTGTTTGATTCGTTGAGTTTTATCATGCATCGGCTCTCATTCTCCATTCTTGTCCAATGATATACAAGTTGGATATCTTGGGATGATTTTTTAGACTATTTTTGACAGTGACTCAATGACACTCGTGTGCAGGGCCCTCAAAAAACACATGTAGGAGAGCAAACAAGCGTCAAAATACAAGGGTTGATCAAGGAAGAGCCAGACAGAGAGGGAAAGGAACATGATTTTAAATGGAACTTGTTTCTTCAAAGGTAACATAACATTTCTTCTCGCATTTTCTTTAGGTGACTATGTGAATCCCATGTAAATTCCATGTAAATCTGTAGTTTGATCCCTACCTGGCACCCGGCCGTCGCGGCCCAAGGTTTTTGTTGCAATCCGTGTCTGTGATGCAGAGGTCGTTGAATCCAGCGGGACTCCAGCGGCCAGATATGGCTGATATGGCTGGTGAATGGATATGAACATATGGAATATTATAATATTTTATATTATTTTATAACATATCTGGGTAAATTATAACGACCTCACTGCGACCTCACTGGAATCATAGTTAGTAAGGGAATTCATCCCCAAATGGCCTTAATTCAGGTTAGTGAAATATTCTAATTTACCCAGACATATGGATGAACTTATGGTTCCATCACATATTGTTCATCCATATGGATATTATATAATTCTGGCTGAACTTATGGATGAACAATATGTGGGATATTATAATATCTATAATGGTTAATATCATAACAATATATGATATATGGGATATTAGAATGGCGAAACTATTATGAACATATATTGATATTCAATGGTTAATGGATCAAAATATCACCAAGCTGCGAAGCACAATGGGCATCAATGGGCCAGAAGTCAGTGAATGCAACCTTCACTTACGACTAGCTCACGAATTGCTTACGCCGAGCATACGGCAGATTTCGATCTCATAGCATAATACTGTGAAGAAAGTGGCATTCATTCTGGCCTGCTGTGCAATGGCATCATCTTCAACATTCAGAACATGCACCAAATGAGTCACGCAGAACCTACCCTCTGGTAAACATTCACAGTTTGCGACATAGAAAATGGCCCAGTCGATACCCATGAATAGCATGGTGGATCTTTCCATCGTTTTTTTTGGGACAGTTTACCATAGAAATAGTTTTAAGTTGATTTATGATTTATCCATTAAAAATGGTGGATCTTTCCATCGTTGTTTGTAAACGTTTACCAGGCCGGGTAGCTCTCATGGCGCCATGGTCTTCCGTTCAGGGCTTCCGCCAATATATCTCTCGCGACTTGACCAGTAAGCAGCTGGAAAACCCCAAGTGAACGTAAGCGAGTGTGCGCTTTAAGAATTCTCGGTAAAGGACAATGAACCGATTTTCAGAAATCAATGGATATTCATGATTTTTTAATGGATATGTTCATGATTTTTTAATGATATTATACCATCATAACCACTATTAATAATTATCTATTAATGAGATATACTGTAATGAGATATTAAATCACAACTCCCTATTAATAATTATCTATTAATGAGATATACTGGAATGAGATATTAAATCACAACTCCATAAATCCATCCCTGATTTTGACTCGCCAGGATGGCCAATAGCTCGACCGCCTTGCACCTAGCAGCGCGGAAGCAGCAGGCCCTCACTGTGGAGATCCTATTGAGGTGCCGATTTCTGGGGAGAATTTGCTGGGAAAATGTGGGGAGAATCTGGTGAAGACCTTGGAAAATGTGGAGAAAATCAATGTGAAGATGTTGGAAACACGAAAAAACATGGCCATTTCGAGTGAATTGACCGTTCTTAAACGAAAAACATGTCCATATATATATAATATACATAAGTTTACCAGGGGGTATCCACTGCATGTGGCGAGCATATTGACATATTGAGAAAAGCCCTAGTTAAGCAATGGCTAAGCACCATGGTTTCCTTGAACAAATTGCCACATGGGGGTATACACCATGCTCAAGATGTACCGGCTCTGTGGTCGATATATTTTTCTACTTCCAGGCAAGCTCTTGGGAGGATAAACAAAATGTATCCAACGATGAGAGGGATATGACCGTAAATGACAATGAAGATCTCACTTATTTATTTGGAGGTTTCCTATATTTTAGGGGTACCTCAGTCATCATCCATTTATAGATGGGATTTTCATGGATTTTCCATGAAATAAACCATCCATAGCTCGCTTGGGGTACCCCCATTCCAACCTTCAGTGGCGTGGACAATCTCCTGGCCCAGGGCGGGGGCAGAAGCTGATGCTGTGGACTATCGCAACCGCAGCGCGTTGCATTTTAGTGCCAATGCTGCAGTGGTTGAGGCATGTCCGACCGTCAAAGTGGTTGGTGATGTGGCACAGATGTCCCAAAAATATCACTGGTTGGTTGGTTAAAAGAGGTTTTCCCCCAATTCAACGACCAATGGGTAGATGATAAATACCATCATATACCAAACCGGCCCCTCTACTTTTCCTAAAGAGGAGACTAGTCGATTGCGGCAACATCATTTAGCATCCCAGTTCCGATCCGGAACATATCGTTAATATGATGGTAGTATGTTGCACATGTTTTCCTGCAAGAAAAGTGCGGTATCAAACATCGAGTCCTTATATATCTAGTTGGTGGTTTGGAAACCATGGAATTTTATGACTTTTCATTCAGTTGGGAATTTCATCATCCCAACTGACTTTCACTCATATTTGTCAGAGGGGTGGTTGAAACCACCAACCAGATGGGATATAGTTAATTATTAACTATCATCATTTGCTATCATCAACTATCATCATGAAAGTTATTTTTTTATTCCTTTCCCAATGGGAAAAATCCATGAAAATCCCAAGTAGATTGTATAATTCAACGTTATCTTGGATGGTATCTTTGGTTATTATTTATGGATGCAAAAGAGGTATATCACCAGGTTATTCCAATACCTCGATGTTCAGCACATGTTCCATGAAAAATGGCTATGCGTTGAAGTGAACACATCCATGGTTCATTGGATTGGTCGGAAAAAAATAAGCGGAAACCCCATATGTCATATATGTCATGGTAAAGGCCATAGTTTCCTGTAGATTTTCCCAAGAAAACCAATCCAATGAATTGTTTTTTTTTATTTATGTTTTTTCATTTAGTTCGTTGATATACCCACTAAAAATGGTGCTTTTCCGTTATGTCAACGCTTACCAGCGGGTATACAGCTCATATATTCACAATACATCACCATTTTTATAGTTTGTCTAAACCATCCCCTCAGTCACCATTTTTATAGGTGGTATATATATATATGTATATAAACCATCACCATTTATGGAGGTCATGGTGTTTTTTTCCAGCTTTTGTTTCCCAGGCATCCGACGTTTCTCGTTCCGCAGGCCTTGTTGACAGGCAACGCCACGGCGGAGTGGCGAGACGTCCTGGGCGTGATGCCCCTACACCTGGCAGCTGCCGAGGCGGCGGATCTTGATCGTTATGAGGAGATGGGCCTCAGCTATAAGAATGGGATTCTATAATTATGATAAATTAAGCCTCAGCTATATTGTTTAGCCTCAGCTATAAGCCTCACATATAAATATTAAGCCTCAATATATGTCATATAAATATAACAATGTTAATGGGATAATATATGCCTCAGTTATATACATATGACATATGACATATATATATGTATATATATATATATGTGCATATATAAATTTGGTATATATATATATATATGATTATATATGTGTATGTGTGTGATGGTGATGTATGTATGTATATATATATATATGCGTGTTTGTTTGATGATGGTTATAATATATGATTATCTAAATTAGCAATTGATTACGTGTATTGATTGAAAGGGATGTCGTTGATATCATGAGGATATGGGATATGCGGTAACATGGGGATATAGTGAGATTTTTCCGGAGGGTATGTGTGGTTTTACCATCGGGAATATAAACATATCAAATGTAAGAATTATGTGTATATATCTGGTTGGTGGTTTGAAACATTTTTTTCCATTCAGTTGGGAATTTCATCATCCCAACTGACTTTCACTCATATTTTTCAGAGGGGTGGTTGAAACCACCAACCAGGTATCCATGTGTATCTATTATAAAGATATGATATATGTTATATATTTCTTGAGATATGATGATGGTTGGTAAGGGCAAATATCCATGTTTCAGGTTGGTTGTTGTATGTTGATGCACATTTATGCTTAACATGTTTTTTTTAGAGCCACGCTATTTGGCATTGGGGATTTAGTGATGTGGTAAGATATATTTACTGTATATAATAGTATATGTATGATATATATATATATATGATTAATATATATATATATATATATGATATATATATATATATAATAGTTTATATATATATATATATATATTATATATATATATGTGTGTGTGTTTTTTTTTTCTCTAGAGTGTGTGCGTAGGGATATATGTATTCTCTCTATGTTTTTTTTTCTTTTTTTGATGACTTACCATAGATACTTACTTATTGGTCATTATTAAAGCCAGCCATAAATTGTGGCAGTGAAGCGCCGCGGGTCTGCTAGTATATTTATATAATGTTTGAT
>Ga0126342_10009683_pt1:5000-17258 | contig 17258 bp, 16 predicted proteins | sample Cyp1metagenome_FD_92528 | JGI IMG/M metagenome (GOLD analysis project Ga0126342, IMG submission 92528) | Coral microbial communities from Lord Howe Island, Old Settlement Bay, Australia - Cyphastrea 1 metagenome | ecosystem: Host-associated > Invertebrates > Cnidaria > Coral ... | reverse complement strand
ACATTTTGAATTATTATGACATACTATACATACATATTATTTTACATATATATAGTATTATATATATATATATATATATATTTATGTAACTATATGTATATATATATATATATTATTATTGTTATTCTTTTTGTTATTATTATTGTTATTATTATGATTATTATTATGATTATATATATATGATTATATATATATGATTATATATATATATATTATGATATCAACAGTATCGTATTTCTGGGGCCCCACTCTTCAAGTTTCATCGTGGTGGGATGGTCTGGGGTATCCCCAGTCGTCAGGGACGGGTCAGCGGTATTGCTGTAGGGGCCTGAGACTCTCGGACTTTTTGCGTTTTTTTTTTAATGTTTTTTACAGTGAAACTGGGTGAATCTCAAGTGGAGAAATGATGGCTGGAATATTTTGGATTCTGCTTTGGCATTTATATCCATTTACACCCCCACACGACCCCACAAGGTTTATTTTGGGTCTTGGAGGCCCTGAAAATTCAACCAGGCCCGTGCCTGCCAGAAGCAGAGCTTCTCGCTGTGTGGGTGGCCCTAGATACGCCGATCTTTATGCGATCATGGGGATACACCCTCGGGTAATCAAACATGGCAATGGGAAATCCCGTCTAATTGGAGTTACAAACTAGAACCCATAGTGAATACTGATATCGATACTTCATCAATATAGGGGCATGTTTCATGGCTCATTTGGGTTTCCCATGTTAAATACCGCTGGGGGGTTAAATCAGTTCAATCAATCCTATCCTTCATGGATTTCTACAAGTCGCCACTGCCCCCTTAGGTTGCGCAATGCTTCAGCCGCCCTGGGGCATTTGCACGCAGAAGGCGGGCCTTTAGAGCTTGTAGGGCCGCCATGTATTTGGAGGGACTTAATGGATTTTATAGCGATTTATAAGGGTTTGTAATGAATTACACTTCGGAAGATAATTCGAATATACCCTTCGGTAATCAAACATGGCAATTGAACACCCACCATTTAGTTCCGTGATGTTCCCAGCCAAAAATGTCCTTTTGTTCGAGGATTTTCCAGCCAGCTACGTTTGATTACCACAGGGTGGGATCACTTCCAAAGATCATCTTAAAATCCCTTCATCTTGAAATGGTTAGTTTCCATCCCCCATCTCCAAGTGATTCCGAGGGTCGTTTGCGCCCTCTTTCCAGATGGTTTTGCAACGGTCTACCTCGAATCCTCATGGGTAGTTTGAAGCTAAAGGTCTTTCGGCTCAAGGTACATTCATTTCATATAATTTCATTATTTTGGAGGTGAAGATTTTAAACCCCACCCAAAAAAATGGAGGCTTCATTCAGAACATGCCCATATTTCTGGGTCCCAACGTTTCAAACTCTCGTGAACTCGCCAAGCACCATCAGGTGTGATCCACTACGATGTGAAGAGTGAAAACTTGATGCTGGGTGTGCCCACTCAGCCGACAACCCACAACGATACTGCTCCAACTTGATGCTGGGTAAGCCAACAACGACTTCAATCAATTCAATCCAAGAAAGTCTTTGAATCCTTTTGAATCCTTTTGAATCTGTATACCTGGGTGTATCATGAATGGGCCAAAAGGATTCTCAGCATCTTAGGTTGTTGGGGACCCAAAAAAAGGGGTGATCTCAGCGACGCTTCGTCATGGGCCGGGCCATTGCCATGGCATGGCTTCACCATATCCTCTGAGAAACCCTGGCAATGGTGAACATGATGATAAACTTTAAAAATCTTCCCGATAAAATTTCCCAGAAAAATCCATTCATTCATTCATAGACACACCCCAATGAAAACCATGGTAAGAAGTAGGCGATTTATTTACACATCTGGCACCATAGAATACTGGTATCTTATATGAATGGAGGGTGTCATGTTTAAACATGGTTAAACTATTACATCTAATTTACATCCCATTCTAGTTCATGACTGATATATTAAGGTATCTTAAGTTATATATCATTTAAAACAAATCCCAATAATCAACGACCATTTCAGGTACCTAAACTGGAGATAACTGGAGGTACTACACCATATAAAGCCATATTTTGTGAGTACAGTCCCCTACATTTAGCCCTTACAAAGGCCTTTTTTTTCTATGGTAGGTACTCGTACCTCCAATAAATAGGTTCCTGAAATGTGACTATTGGATTATTACATCCCCATTGTTGGTGAGTTATATCCAAAGTCATATCATGTTATATCCCCAATGACCCATAGTCAACATTCCCGAGATCATCCCATAAAATTATGCACTGCAACATTTTATATTACATAAAATTGTGATATCCCAGAAGAGCCAATAATCCCATCCCCATTGTGCACTCCCCTGACTTCCCAAAGAACTTCAACAAGGAGCCGATGGCCTCTGGAAGTTGGGCGACTTCGGTTCCGCAAGTGCGGCCACCGGGGGAGCCCTGGCTGCCTGAAACCTATTGGGGAATGGCTAAAATCTCACCCATAAAAATGATCAAACATGGCAATGACTTGGGGATGGTTGATTGCATTAAGTTTGCCACATGTGTATTCTTCCAGTTATTTATCTTCAGGTAATCGAAGAAGATGGGAGATGTGCACTGAAATTTGACCGACAGGCAGGATAAGAGATGAAGGATTCACCGATGAACGTAGGCATTTGATGTGTTGATTTGGAAAATCAATGACTGCAAAGGATCTTCCAAGTTCAGTTTCGGAAGCTGCCTGGGTCAGGTCCGCACACGGAGAATCACCAGTGATTTGAGCTTAACTTGGATGACCCATGCGCTTTTTTGAAATGGCTATTGTGTGTATTATATCCCGCTCTTTCCCAGTATGCCGGTTAAGTTAACATCACATTTCTGTGATCTATGCCTGCGATTTATGCATTTTCCTAGAGTTTCTGACCCAGAATGTGCCTGAAGCATCCAGGGTTACTGTTTGCAGGCGAAAGAAGCTTCGAGTTTCAGGGCGCCCCTAGAAAATTGATGCTGGAGGCAGCTATGGGTGATAAACACACCGCGGTTGCTGCCTCGCGCCGGAGCTCAGAACCAGTAATGATCAGTAATGATGACTGACTAGTAATTACCGTGACTATAGTCATAGTAATGATCACAATCATGATTGATGATTATGATTGTATATTATTATTACTATATCTTAGTGAGAATAGTGATGTTTGATGATTCATGATGATTGCTATTTTCATTATTATTAATATCAGTAATATTATGAGTTTTTTGCTACTGATGGTGATGATGATCGTCATCCCAGCCCGCAGGCGGAGGAGTTTGTTCATGGCCGATGTACGCCCATCTTCCGAGCACCTGAGGCGACCGGCCCTGGCCTGTCCGCTTGGGAAATCCACATCAACTGAGGTTTAGAGCTGGGAAAATGATGGGAAAATATGGGAGAAAACTGAGAAAACCACATAAATGAAGTTTCGATGAGGAAAATCATCGAACTCAATGGTTGATTTTCCATTGCGATGTTTGATTACCAGAGGGTAATGGTTGGTACATGGTTAGAATCAAGCTCAAGATTGGGCTTATGAGGAATTTCTGGAATTGCGCCTTTTTTGGGGCATGATTTGCCTGTTGCACATGTTTTTTTAAACACGGGATTTGGAGGGGATGTGTCTTGGGAAACTTGGTTTCCAAGCTTAGAATGTGATGTGTTTGGAGACACCACTCCTGTTATTTGTCACCTCTCTCAACCTGCCAACGGGAAAGCTAGTGGTAAAGGACAAACTGTTTGAAGCTGAGCAGCTGGTAGCGTTTTGTTGTTCAGCTCTCCTACCAGAATTACACGCCAAAAAGCCTGGCTGTGTGTTCAATTGGAGATTAAAATTGGCCTCGGGTAATCAAACATAACTTCTTGAAAAAATCTCATTATAGTTCGATGATTTGCTCGAAACCTCTCCATTTATATAGTTAGAGTTAGATTTCCTTTGGCTGGTCAGTTTCTGAACCGTGGCAGTTGGCTGACGTGCACTTGAGATGGCCCATCGGATGGGGACCCCAGGGGATGATATTATTAATCATGAACCAACCATTCTAAAGGATTGATACACATCATTTGGCCATGATTGATACACTTGCTTGCATACAATCATTAATTTTCATATAATTCAGCAATGCATATTGTGCATATGCATATTGTGCATTTGCATGGGTATCATCATGGCAATTCATTGCTGTGCAGATGTACGTGGCATTTTCATCCATTTCAGGTCTAGTCTAGCTATCACCAATCCATCAGCGACGCCACGACGGCTGAGGTCCTAAAGTGGATTTGTTTGCTTTGGGTTTCAGCCTCAACATGAAGCTGCCAGTTGATTTTAGTCGAGTTCAAATTCGACACACACACATATATATATATACACCTTTTTTTTTGTTTAACAGTTTGCTATGGGGAATGGCCCATTTATAGATGATCAAATATATATATATAAGTATGCATATATATATATGTATATATACATATGTATATTATACATATTTATTTACCTATTCAAAAATTCTGAACAGCTGAGGAAGATACAGAGAGCCATGCGGCCGCCAAGGCTGTGTGCTCTTCGCATGTCTCACCGGGATTCATCCCTTTCCCATGGATTCAGCGTTGGCCAACATCCAGGTGCCCGAGATGCCCGATGGCCAGGGCATCATTGGTGATGGTTTGATATATGTATATATATATATATACATAAATATATATATATATATACATATATATAGAGATATTGTGGGTTGTGGTTTAGTATAGTTTAGTACTATGGTTTATGGTTTTATATGGTTTGATAAGTTTAATATACAGTTTAAGATATTATTATGAATTCATGGGGGCATTCATCCTGTCGTATGGCTGAATAATGGTAGTATCATATGTCCGAGAACTAGTTGAAGCGACTAACATGTAAAGTTCCATACCTTTTATTTGGGGGTGAAAACCATGGATGAATCTGTTGAACATGGTGTTTCTTGATGTTGACATGGGTGTGGCAAATAATGCTCTGATAACCAAGACTTTACCCTCCCCCCAATCGACATAGACCCTGAAAATAGCCCATGTGTAATGGAAACTAACCTTCCAACCTCCTATTTGGCAGGGTCTATGTTGTTTTACCGGATGGTATGTTTTACTTTGCCACACTAGCATGTTACATTGTGAACGGTTTATACCACCTATTCCTGGCAAAGCTGTGAGTATGTATAATTGGGTTGAATCACCAAATAACGGCTGTTCGATGAACCTTTGGAGTCGATTTTTGCCAGGCCCGCTATCAAGTCCCAGCAGAAGCAGCAGTGGGGGACCCACTGGGGAGGGTCATGATGTGCCACGACATTCCATGTTCATTCTTCAGTTTGCGGCAAGTACTAGTTGCATCATGTTGATGAGGATTCTAAATTCATTCCATTTCATCCTCACGTAAAAGATAACATGGATGAACCCAATTTCCCATTCAGGTAAACTAGCATAGATATCCTGGAAAATCCATGGTTTCCCCAGTAGCCCAGGAAATTTGTTATAGATGGATATGAAAATGTTGGATTTGTTACAGTACATTATATTTGTTCATTGTTTCAGTAGTGTTACCTTAGAATATGGTACAGAGTTTTTGTTCTTCCATGAGCAATGAAGTCCAAGACTGCGCTCTACGTCACACATGGTATAGAGCTGGCCCAATCCAAAAAAGATGCCGAAAGGTCTTTCCAGGATGTTAGTTCGATGATATATTTACGTCATATTTCGCGAAACGGGATCTTTGGAGCATCAGGCGGCCTACGCTCCTGTTTTCTTAAGGTGGGGATGGTGACCTGGTGCACAGGGGATGCAGTTGGGGTTAATGGTCACTATGGGGGTGTCCTTGAAAATTGTTAGTTTATAATGGAGAATCCCATGGTTCTGCCAAAGTAATCTTTTTTTTGCATACTTCATGGTGATTTGCTGCATCAATGCACAAGCAAGGCAGCCAATAGATACAATTGTTTGGTAAGGTTGCTTAGGTGTTTCTTTTACATGGTTTTGTGTCGTTCTGGTTACCATGATGAATTTATACTGAAATAGTTTAAATCTTACATTCCTTATCAAACAGCCATGTCAACAGAATGTTGGCCATGCAGTGACACAGCAAATGACCATGGAATATGCAGGAAAAATGCTCCTTCTAAAGCAAGGGGGAAATGGAGGTGCCTTTGGAATTTGCCACCTCTTGAGATCAACAAGCAATTTAAGCAAAGAGCTGTTACTGCATTAACACCTGGAAGAATACCACTGCATATGCAAAAAAGGTATGCAAACGCATAGGTGGTTTATATGCCACCCATTGCATAACTGTATGTACTATATAAGAAACATGTTTTTGTATTTAGAAAATAGTTGCATTCTAAGTGCATATGCAGCTTGGATGCGTTGACACAGCAAATGGCTATGGCATGTGCAAAAAAAATGTATTGCTTACATCACAAGGAACCCGGTAGATATCCTTTCATGTTTGAAGTTGCCATTTCTACTGTATTTATACTGCGCACTGGTGACAACGCGCTTGCATACTGGCTCAAACTATTCCCCTACTAAAGCACAAACAACACATGAAATTCCTCTTACAGTAGATCAAAGAACTAAGAACTGGAGTGAGTATTGTTTGAAAGGATGGGGAAGAGACCCCTTTCCATATGAATGCATGCTGGGAGCTGCTACTTCCTAGCCCCATGTGTTGTGTCATTGCTGTTTTCTATCAAGTTTTATCAACACGCTTAACTCTTTTTGGGTGTCACTGATCCTGTCATAAAAGCACGGCCAGGCAGTTTTGGTAATAGGGTACCTGCATTACATGTGCAGTGACATAGCAAATTACTAGGAAATATGAAAGACAAACCCATATTGTTGGAGAACTAATAAGCTAGATTTGCCCTTGCGATTGCCAACTCCTATGATCCAAGTCAGTTGCAACCAAATAATTGCATTGAACCTTGGAAGAATTTCAGTACATACGCAAAGTATATGTGGAACATGTGAATATGTATTGGCATGCGCTACTCATGTACCATCCAAATCATAGCTGCATACACTAGTACTGACAAGGAAAATGCAAGTCCATCAATGTGTCTATCTATCTATCCTATCTAATCTAATCTAATCTAGTCTAGTCTAATCTAATCTAATCTAAATCTAATCTAATCTAATGTAATCTAATCTAATCTAATCTATCTATCTCTCTATCTATATATATATATTTATATATATATTACATGAATAATATAGCTGCAGTGACATTCTAAACACATATATGCACCTTGGATATGTTGATACAGCATATGGCTAGGGCATATGCAACGACCATGTTGCCTATGTCACAAGGATGTCTTGAGACATCAGTACCCACTTGAAGACTGCTATTTATTAGATATATATATACATATTGTATACTTGTAGCAAAATGATTATATACTATCAGATCTGAAACTACTTCTTATTAAATTTCACGAGCTCCTGGGATTTTGCAATGTTTAAGGAATATTGGATAACAAGGTCAAGATGCAATATTTAGTGTAGTATACGCGCACAAGGCTCGCACGAAAAAACTTAAGCGTCATGGTTTGCACGGGTTTGCACTGGATCAACCTTCCATAAATGGATTTGGTCAAATTAATCGGTTAAAAAAAATGAAACAGTTGGAAACGGTCGGAAACGGTCGGAAACAGTCGGAAACATGATCAGGCCAAAACTTGTCCAACCCGCATTTTTTCTTACATAAGCATTTCCGCGCAACGCAGTTCTTTTTTTGAAGGTCCAAAGGTGTCCAAGGGGAAACGGTTGGAAACAGTCGGAGATCGCACCTTAAAAATCACAAAATCCCAGGAGCTCGTGAAATTTGATATTACTTCCTCACCAAGCACAAACATTACATGATGTTTTTCATGCACTAGATCAAACAATGAAGACCAAGTTTTTACTGGCTCAAAAAAATCTGGAACAACAGGCTCTCTCCATATAAAACATGCTGGGAGTATCTGGGAGTTGCTATTTCCTATTTGGCTATATTTTTGAAAATTAAATCATTTTGTTTTGCCATTTTTGTTTTTGAAGGATGAACAGGCCAGTGCAGGGCAAGGATGTAGAGGGCTTCGGAAGGCTCCGAATTGGTACAACCCCGAACTGCCCCGTACAAACCCGGACTGCTTCCATACAACCCCGGACTGCTTCCGTACAACCCCAGACTCCGTACAACCCCGGACTGCTCCGTAGTACATAGCCTGGAGGGGGTCGAGTTTTTTTTTTGTCAACCCCCCTTTGTGACCCCTTCCGCCCTCCAGGCTGTAGATTCCTACAAATTTGCAGAGATTTGCAAGGATACCCAGAGATGGTGATCCCTGGAGATCCCAAGAGATCCCCTCAGAAATCCATAACCAATAAAAGTATATGACTTAATTAATAAAGATATATGTGCATAGTTTTGAACAACACATGATCAAATGCGATATAGAAAAACTCCTGCATTTCCAGAAACGTGGTAAAATGGGGCCCGCACAAGGTACCTTTCTGTAGATTTGATGGTTAAAACCTGCGCAGCTTAGTGATTTCAATCATTCTTGCTTTTGCAGCCCAGTTTGGGGAATGATCCCTTGAATTATATTTTTGGATTTTTTTGGATACATACTTGACTATATACAGCATTATACATCTACGGTCTTGAAACCACCAATCATAATGGATTCAAGGTGTTCTGAGTTTGACCATGCTTAAACTTCCAGGATTATGTTTACTAAAGAAAAATATGTGCAGTCAAAAAAAGTGTAGGAAAGATCAGGCGAACCACTTCATAGCCTTCAAACCAGTGGCGAATGTGGTGCAGGTGGCTGAAAGCCTTGTTGCAACGTCATCCCGCGGAGCGTCCCGCTGCTGCAGTGCTGCTGAAGCAGGCGGGAGGGGAGTCCACCATGAAATCTGGGAGTTCACCATGTGGAAATGAACAAGAATGGTATTAGATGATTATTATATACTGTGTATATATATATATATATATTTATTTACAATAATGGTATTATAAATTATAATGTACTATATAAGAGATGATCATTATTCAATGATTATTATAATAAACGATGATTATTAGTAGATGATTATTAGTAAGAGTATGTCAGAGTCCTGAATATTCGTACGTGAATCGATTTTTCTGAGACCTTACAATAGTGGCAATCGTAACAATCATGGTGAAAATCATAATCATGACAACTATATGTACTGCAGGGTCATGAGTTATAATAATATTGTCCCTTATGTAAACAAGACTGTATACAGGTGAACAGATCCACCCAATGGGATTTTGTGATCATGTCGGCATAGGTCAATGATTCATATTGTTGATGGAAGCTATGGTGGAATGATGCAGAGAGGATGTGGTGATGTTTTGAGGTGATTCTTCAGATGCCCAACTATCCGTTTCATGTTTGGAGCAGTGATTTGTTGGCAACTCTGAAGCGGTTTTCGAAATGCTAAATGAAGGAACATTCATATCATTTAAAAGCAATATCCAGAAACAGGGTTATTTTCCAGGCAGCTTCGTATCTTCTTCAACCTATCACTGAAATGTCGAGGAACATCCACCGGCTTGACCTGGTGCACCGGCAGGTTGAGACCTTTCTTTCCACCGGGGCCAGAAGACTCAGAATGAACAAGTGCCACAAATGGGGTCTGAAAACAAGGCATCCAAAAAAAAAAAATAACAGACCCAAATGCTGCTTGGGAGGCCTTAGTCCGGGGAATTACCGAGGGATTTTTGGCAGAGTTTCCGGATGCTGTACGGATGCCCATCCCACAACCGAAATTGGGGATTAAACCCTCTGGCTTGTGGCAAAGCCATTGCGATGTTTGATTACCGGAGGGTATATCTTCTGAACCAGCTTTCGAAAAAAATACAACTTCTGGAAACCAGAAAATGGTTCAACAGACCATTGCCAACCTCCTGCTTCTTTGGTCACTATATAGTTTATCATGGTACTCTGTCTAGTTCCAAAAAACATACTGGCCCATACTTTTCCAGGATGCTATCCACATGAATTATATCCACATATGTATTCATGCAATACCTCAAACATGCCCAGGTTTTCAACTTCCCAAGATCCACCGCCGCGCCCAGGCTGAAGACCTTCCGGACCAGACTGGGCCGCTTCCTTCGGCAGGTTCGGCACCGGTGGAGAGCTGGGTGCGAAGCTTAGAGATCTCAGGAGATTCCAAGGTGAACCAGGATATGGAAAATTAATATTACCCTATAGCTATAATAGTGTCAATATTTTCATCAATTAACCAGGATATATATTGCTGGTGGATATTTTTCAATAATCAATAGCTATAGGCTACAATTAATATTATCCTCTGGTAAACCAACAGTTAGCTATTGAAAATTGCCATAGACATAGTTGATTTACCCATGAAAAACATGGTGATGTTCCATATGTTGGTATACCAGAGGGAATGAATATGTTTATGTTTATAGCAAATAATATATTATGGATATTAGATCTCTTCTCTTAATATATCTTATTCACAAATTATTTATATAGATGTGATTATTGAATCCGAGTATATCTTTATTTTTTTATGAACACATAAATAAACAAATAAATAAATATATATATATATATTGATTGTGAATTCCAAAATGAATTACCAATTTATCCGCAGATCATGTCATGAATTTGATATTATTTGATAAACAATAATATATACACTTGCAAGGTTACTGCAGCAGTTTTTAGTTGATAACATATTCTGAGATACTCATAGATGTGTAATGCTACTCAGTATGTTACTCTGATTATGTTATGATATTCCGAGATACTCATAGGAGTTTTTTGTTTATGATACGTATGCTGAATCATACATATTCTGAGAGTATGTTTATGATATCAGAATATTTGCTGATTTATCATGAATCATTAGTTATATACCATCATTAATTATAGTGTTTAATTCATATCTTCAGCAGATGTTTATATCCATGATAATCCCCATTCACTAGTTCGTTATATCTACCACAAAACATAGAAATCAACCACTTATAAACCAACTTAGCTATCTTGTGGGGCCCTATGAATCATAGATATCTTCGGTTCTCTCAGTGCGCAGATCGTCAAGTCGAGGTGGCTGACTTCTCTCAGATGCCTGGCTTTGAACCCGTCGAGGTGAGATGCCGAGAAGTCGCGGAGGTGGTGAGTGAAAAGGTTCAAATGGGGGATCCCCAAGTCACCATGGGTTTCAATAAATTGATCTAGAAAAAAAATAAGATGATTTGCGAGTACCCTCACGACTCAGGAATTGTTGGTGTTTTGGTGGTTTTGGGAGGTTGTTTTTGTTACTTTTGGGCGATGCAAACTGATGTTCACCTTGACATTTTTTCTGACATCTTGCACATATCGTTCTGCAAGCTCGCCGGCGAAGCAAGTCATGTTCGGCAGGTGTCCGTTGGAAGTGGACAGCAGACCTTTGATAGCACATAGAAGGAGACGGCCCGCTTGGAACTCGCACAGAACAGTTGATGAGAGTATCATCGATGAATGGCAAATTGCACGAGGAAATATTGTGATATATATATATATACTGTAATCTTTATGTACGTTACTGTGTTCGCCCCGTACATGCAAAGCTGCCCATGTTTTCAATAAGCCCTTTAACCTCTCATTAATTAATTGCAAGCGAACACGGCCCCCGAAACCACACTGCGATTTGTTTATGCAAGAAAGGGGTCGGACTTAAATCAACTAAGGCTAATCGGGTCATATCCTTTTTATAATTCCTTTCATCGTATTGGATTTAACATTTTTCTCGTAGGTTATAGGCAAAATTTTGGTTGCCTGACCATGGCAATTTATCAATCATGGTTCATATCCCATCATATCGAACATTTTGTTGGTTACGTTCCTATACTAAACCTGTTGGTTATATTTGATTTTCTTGATTTGGGTCAACATCCATTCATATTCTGTCTGCATGTGTTCTTCCAAGGTTTGTCTATAGAACCATTATTTATTCAGAACTTATCACATTTTTCCTATCATATGTCCATTATAATTATCATATCCATTTTTCCTTTTCCTATATTTACCTGTTCCCACGAATCATATATCCCAATATAGGAGTCGATCTAAAGGTCCATGTAGGAATTGTTTATTGCCAAGGCCTCTGATTATTACACCATGAGACTCCGCAAAAGTTTTGGCATTTTAAACCATATATGCAATATATGAAAATAGAGTGTTGTTCCATGAAATA
>Ga0126342_10009682_pt1 | contig 17266 bp, 13 predicted proteins | sample Cyp1metagenome_FD_92528 | JGI IMG/M metagenome (GOLD analysis project Ga0126342, IMG submission 92528) | Coral microbial communities from Lord Howe Island, Old Settlement Bay, Australia - Cyphastrea 1 metagenome | ecosystem: Host-associated > Invertebrates > Cnidaria > Coral ... | reverse complement strand
TTGGTCGAGCCCTGGGAGGGGTCTTGCCAGTTGCAATATTTGCGGAATATATACTGAGCAAGCTGCCGACTCTAGTCTACCCGACTTTGAGCGAATAAAACTGCCATCAGTAAAAATTCGGTCACCCGGTTGAAGTACATGTTTTGGAGGTACTTATACTGTATATAGTTATATAGTTTCTACTTAACCAGCTAGTATACTGTAACCCTTGTCCTAACCAGAATCTCTGATGCCGTCCCCACACTTGAATCAAATTTCTTGAAAATCCAAGATTTTGTGGCTGCATATCCACATGTTCGATGGTGATTTGATGTACAATCAACCATCCGGTTCTATATATCCCCTTAAATCATCACTGCTTTGTCATGTTGCCATACTTTTCTGGTTTTATCTCACTAAGCAATTCCACTTGTGGGTGGAACCCCGATTTTTGAAGGCATTTAACCCCCACTTGTTCTTGATTTCCCAACGAAGCTATGATAAACAACCCCACTTCCATGTGCATCCCAGTTGATTGAAGTGGTTGATAACCATGTCTTCGTTCACCTATGTTTACCCATTCATAAACAGTATAAAGCCCAATTGTATGTGTATACAGTCAGTACATATGTATATATATATATATATATGTGTGTGTGTATGTGGGTTACTCACGACTTACCAACCAAAATGCACGGTGTTTCTAACCTCCATTTGCTGCTGTTTCACAGCCATCTTTCTCAGTTCTCATGGATCGTTACATCATGTGGCAGGGATTGATACACCATGATGGCAAGGTTGATCATTCAATACCTACCCAAAACACCCGTTTCCATCAAGCTGCTACGAATATTACGCTCCCAATGTAGCACCATTTCTGTTGATGAAAGATGATTAAATTCCCAATTTTGTTGGTTGCATCAGTATTTTTGTTGGCTAAATCCAGCCGTTGGTTGGTTCAAAACCATAACAGCCATAACATCCACCTGAAATATCCCACGAAATCGCCTTTTTAACGCGGCTTCTTGCTGGTTACCCTACACTAAACTCACCATATGTGGATGTCCCCAATGAAAACCCACCTTTTTCCCTCGGAAAATGATCAAAAAACATTTTTTGGTGTTCCAAATCTATGCTACTTGGCCAGAGGGTAGATGACAAAGAGTGTCTGATTGGTGGTATAATAATGGTTAATATATGGTTAATATATGGTTATTATATGATTAATGATGGTTAATAATAATCTGGTTGGTGGTTTTTTTTTCGCAAAACCCCATCTGAAAAATGATGGAGTGAGTTCGTCAGTTGGGATGATGACATTCCCAATATGATGGGAAAAATAAAAGCCATGTTCCAAACCACCAACCAGATTTTTCTACGAGCTTTCACATATCTGGCAGAATTAACATAGCTATGGAAAATCACCATTGTTTATGGGAAAATCCACTATAAATGGTCATTTTCAATAGCTATTTTGACATAACCAGAGGATATTTGGCATTCCTCCACCATGGCCCAAGCGGTTTCGTTCGTTCATTCGACCGACCTCTTCGGACTCGCTCCGACTGTCCTCCGACTGCGAGTCCGCACCCTGAAACATGGAGAGACCACCGAAGTTGTTCAGTCACCAAAATGGAGAGAAAAGGTGTTTTTTTTCATGATCTTATGGTATGATATTGAAAATGGGGTAAACTAACATAGCTATTGAAAATGACCATTTATAGTGGAATATAGTGGATTTACCCATTAATAATGGTGATTTTCTATAGCTACACTAGTTTACCAGAGGGTATATATATATATGGGTGTGTCTGAAAATGTTGTGTACCCCAATCAACCCAATGGTTTTGCTGATCATTATCCCTATTAAATGGCTATTTCATTGGGAATATACCCTATTTTCAGACAAACCCTGATCATCATTTTTGGCCTCTTGAAATGATTGTTTGGGGGTATGGTCTATTTTCAGACAGACCCAAATGGGGAAATGTTGGGACTTTCCTTGACTGGAAGTTTTGGAAAAGTGAACATGGACAAAAGAGACAGGAACATCACCAGGCGAAAACTTTCAGGAAAAAACATCGGAAAAGTCAGGATTTTGCCCTAAACAAGGACAGAAGCGCCAAATTGTGTCAGAAAATTTTCTTCTCAACATATCTCACCTGGCGATGGAATTTTTACACTTCTGAATAGCAAACATTTTTCGGAGGTTTCAACAAAAGAAATGTGGTGATTTTCCAGCCAGCTTGGATCACCAGGAAACTCTGGTGATTCCACCTGCAGAACTTGCAACAAATCCAACTACGCCATGTACACGCCATGCATCTCTCTCCATCTATCAATATATTGGTGTCTATAAGAGGCTGCTAGATACCCAATGACTCGGAACCCAGATCATATGTTGTCAGATGTCATTGTCATATTGTTACCACATTTACCCTTTATGAGTAAAACATGGCATGTACAATCTTTGACAGGAAAATCTTATGATTGATTGCTTTTAGAAATGGAAATAACAAGATTGTAGTAGAAAGAAGGTGAATCTTTTGTAAAAGTCAATGTCCATTTCAATCTTTAACAATGATTGCTTTTCTTGTTAGAAATGGAACTTGACCGTGGCTGTTTTTGCGGGTCAAATCCACCTTGTGCTAATACTTGTGCATCCCTTTGCTGCAAAAAAAAACCGGATGTGAAATCCCCAAATCTTGGTGACTTAGCCTCTGGTAATTTGTTTGATATAGCCAAAAAAAACAATAATTCCTATAGCTATCGGAAATCACCATGTCTTTGATCGGGTTTTTTTTTTTAACGAACTAAATGGGACATTTAAGTTCCATACGTAACAAAGTACCCTTTGGGTAAATCCCCCAATGATTCATGAAATAAGCTGGTAAACCCAGTTAAATACAAACCATCGGATAAAAACCAACCATGACGACGGGGGGTCATAGTGTTCACAAAAAATCCCATTTTTTTCGGCATTGGGTTCACCAATTCCCATGATGCGGCCGCATCAAGTCTCCATTAATTGTTGGTTTATATCATTATATCCCCGTTAGATCACTGAAATCCCCACCATATTCCAATGATATCCCCACACGATTGTTTTTATTCTCCCATTCTTGTCCCTAAACCCTGTAAAACCCTGTTATACTACAACAAAACCGGCGTTATTGGAGATATTAAGCTCATTTTGGTGACCATTAATCACCATTAGGAAAATCACAATCAACCACTATTCACCCCCCTAAATTCCACGATGTTGCCATGATCTCCCCGTTAAGTCTCCATATTGTTTGTTTATATCCCCCTTTACAATCATTTCTATCTCAGATCAGTGAAATTTCCACTATATTTCCATGACATCCCCATTTTGGTGACTTATTGTTAGTAAAGCAAAAATAGTAATGATACTAGTAATAGTAATAATAAACCACCCATGTGGATTGCTGGTTGGAATCCCTTCCATTTGTGGAAAATTTGAGGATGGTGTACTAACGTGTTTAGCCATTAGTAGCTTGTCAGATTATCCAATAATAACAATCTAATATTGGATATTACAATGATGATAATCATAGATTTTCCAATCAAAATATCTCTAATGTGGTTAAAACATCACCATTTTTATATGTGGTATGTTTACAATTCCCAAATGGATGGTTTATTATTGTTTTAACCAGATTAGTGTTGATGTGTTTAGTAGTTTACGAAAATTACTGTAAATCCCCAGCACCTCGCAGGTCTTGCTGCTTCCGGCACCCATGGCCAAGGCGCCACGCGGGCGGTTCACCCGTGACTCGTGCTGGGGGTTGGATCCCGGGCTAAGCAACAAAAATCGTCGGTTCACCGGTAGAAATGTGGTGTTTGCAGCGGTAAACATGTCGGTTTCACCGGTGGAAATGCGGTGTTTACCGTTAAAAAGGTGTTTTTATCAAAAAAAATGAGTTGATCCAACAAAAATGGATAATATTAACCAACTACAATGCATGAAAATGTTGATTTAATATCAAGGCTCATAAGGTTTCCTCTAATATCAACTTTGGGGGGGCTAACCACCATGATGTTTGTGATGGCTGGTGCTGTTTCATTTCAAAAAGCTGACTCTCTTGAGCTGTAAACTACTAATGTCTATTGTCAGGTTCTCACAATTGTTCAGGTTTCTTGACTTTCTTCAGCTTCTTCTCACAATTGTCTATTTTCGCTGTTCTTTTGCTGGGCGTCAGCTGCTTTCAGAGTGGATGATGTACCAGCCCGCTTCAAATGTTTCACGGCTGCAGCCAAGCAGCGGAAGTAGGAGAAAAACATGGGACACCTTAGGTACCCTGATGTAGAAGATGGGATGTGTGATGGGAGAATTATGTGTGTATGTGTATATATATATATTGGTATATATAAAAGGCTTGAGAATGGGATATGGAAGCAACAATACTATGCCAATCTTAGATAGCCTGCCAATTGTTGAATGTTTCTTTTAGCTGGTTGGGTTCCTATATCCCGAAACCAGTGGGAGCATATTAAGTTGTGTTGAACTACCACACTTGACCCATAAAATGTGCATGTCACGTGCTTTTCAACTCAACCTATGACTACATATTCATTGGATTGGTTCAATGGAAAATCTTCGCCGGGAACACACTGGTTTTTCCCATCAACCATGGGGAGTTCCGGCTTCAATTTTCCCCAACAAACCAATCCAATAATTCTGTGAAATCCCATTGGCGGCCCACTACATATCCCATTACATATACATATATTTGGTTGGTGGTTTCAACCCCTCTGAAAAATATCAGTCATTTGGGATTATTATTCCCAATACATGGAAAAATAAAAAAAATGTTCCAAACCACCAATGAGATATAAATGCATTAGATATAGTGAATCCCTTGTAAATCTCCATTAAATCCCGAAAAATCATAGCTGGTTTGGGGATCCAAATTACACCAGGTCCGGAGATGGCATTGTGGTGACAGTTGAACCTAAAGGATGCCTTTTTCTTTCTTGGGAATATACTTGGAGAATGTTCGCCATAGTCTGAACCAATTAATGTCAACCCCGGATCAATAAACCATAGTTTACTGAGTTAATTACGGGGTACATCCCCAAATACTCATAATCTGATACTTAAATGGTACCCCCCAATCAAACAGCCTCGGGTTTATTAATCCAGGGTTGACATTACAGTAATTGATCTACTATAAATGGTTAAACCATATAGATTGTTACCTATAGAAAAACATCCGTTGGTAACCTGGGTCTTCCACTGGCTGCTCGCATATATGTTGGCGTTGCTTAAACCACTTGGAATCCACATCATTCCCACAGACCCATGGATTTGGTGGAAGGGGAAAATCTCTACCAAAATCCCCCCGTTTTCTCTACAGATTTCCCCAACAAGTCAGCGAAAATTTCTGCATCCATGGTTATGTGGTTATATCCCTATTTGTTTGATTCTTAAATCCCCCATAGATTGGTTGATCAAATCTAAGTATCACCTTCCACAAAACAATCTTCCTGTATCTACATGTACCCACCTTGTCCTCTTGGATGTAATCCTGCACTCCCACCTCCATGTTCGTTTGAAAATATGTCCAGCCTGCTGTCTAAAAGGATCTAAGGATCTAATACGAAACCATGGTCTTTTAAGGGGGCACTCAATATCAGGGGGATGGGACTATCAGTCAACATCCATTCTTCGGGTTAGACTTGGATGCAGGTTTCACATTTTCTAGAATCCATTTTCTGTTGGTGATGGTAGAGAGCATAGTTTCCTGTAGATTTTCCCAACAACAAACACGGAGATCTAGCCAAGTAAATCAGGATATTTGTCTAAGACTTGGGACTCTACAGCAAACTTGTCCAACCCAATGAGTTTCCCCACAATTTTGACCCCCTAGCGCCGCAATGGGTACGTACGTGAACCCAATGACCACATTCGGCACTCGCCCGCCAGGGGTCGGTCGCTGAAAGGTGTGATCCAATCGGCTGCAGGGTTGATCTAACTTTAGAGGCGAAAAAATGCTAACCATCAAAAAAATAGGAATGCAATAATAGTTAACCACAATTTGATGGTTTAACCACAATCTGATGGTTTAACTGTTTAACCACAATTTATGATGGTTTAACCATTTACTCTAGGACCATATAATTAGTATTAAATAACCACAATAACGGTGGGAATCTAATAATAAACCATCCACACTATCACCATACATGGATGCTATATACCACCTCCCGATGGTAGATTTCTTAGTGGATTTACCACATCAATCCCATCAATGAAAACCAATGTGTTTACCCCTAATTAGATATTTTTCGAGGTTTCATGTGAAAGTGCCCTTCAACCCATTCTGGAAACTCATAATGGGGCTCTTGTTTCGGGCCTATTATTGTCAGGGCTCATCCTAACCATCTCCTTTGGCCGGGTCAACATTGGCGGATTTGCTTGAATCCCTACGAAAAACACGACCTCCCATGACTCGAGGCTTCATCGTGGCAAATCTTAGATACGAGAAACAAAATGGTAGTGTTCATGGTACAACATAGTAGTTGGTTCAGGTATGGTTCAGTATTTGCATAGACAAAGATCAAACATGATCAAACCATTTTCACCTACAAGGTGGGCTTCCCAGTCATGTCGGTTTAGTGTCACCCCATGAACTAGTCATAGTTCGTGATATCATGATATACCTCAGAAAGCCGATTGTGAAATATTCGCGTGATTTATTCAGCAACTTGGATAACTTAGCCTCTGGTAAACTAACATAACTATTGAAAATGGCCCAGTCGAAATAGCTGATTTACCCATTAAAAATGCATGGTGATTTTCCCATCAGTTTTTTGGGACTGTTTACCAGAGGGTAACCACCATTTTCCTATGGTTTTCCTATGATTTTCCCATAAAACCACCATTTTCCTATGGTTTAACCACCATTAACCACCATTAACCATCATTAAAGCTAGGTGCCCACCTTGTTCTCAACCTTTTGCCTTACCCATTTGCCCTCTAGGCCGGCCATGGCTGATCATCTTCACCTTCCTCTCTTCTGGATCCACCCAAGGTTTGGCTCGGCCCGGTCTGGGTCAGGATTCCTCAGGATCGGCTCCCAAAAATCCTATATGAATGAGGTTGTTTAATGGGAAAATCGCATATGAATGAGGTTGTTGAATGGGAAAGTCATCGAACCAAATGGAAGGGACCTTCCAGCAAGCCATGTTTGACCAGAGGCTTCATCAATTCCACAAGAATGGACCCATTTCCAGCAATGTCAGCAATGCTTCCCGAAGTCTTCAAGTTTGACCCACATCCAGGCAGCCTAAATAGAAGTCATTTGCGCTCCCGCAGATCTCGGCTGATCACAAGCAACGAGCTCAGCGGAACGACGCCGTTGCTTGGAAAATTCCGACATCGCCCGCCCCGATCCAGCCGCTGGGAGTTCCTCCGTCATCGTCAGGGGAGATCTCTGCTAGTTCCTGGTTCTTGGGGCCTTTGGTTGGGGACATCGATATTACCGCGCTATATCCCTCTGTCGCACCATAGGTGGTTTTGCTGGTGAAAATCGCCTCATCGTTGGGATATGGATGGAGCCAGGACAACTCGACTCGTGGCTCGTGAAATTCTATGGAACATCCACATGGTTTCTTGGGTTAAAATCCCTAAAGGTCATTACCCCCTAGTAAACTAACATAGCTATTGAAAATGGCCATTTTGTTTGTTGATTTACCCATTTAAAATTGTGATTTTCTATAATTATGTTAGTTTACCAGAGGGTAAATCCCATTAAATCACCCATTCGGTGAAGCTTTTGAAATCACCATCTCACCAGTTCCACATGGATCAAGGGCTGCGTTTTGCGATCTCCCGGCCCTTCCAGTCCCCACTCAGCCCGCGTGTGAAGACCCAACCGGGCCTTGGTTTGCTCTGCATCTGCATAGGATCAAAATCAGATATAACAGGTAATCAATGTAGGGATACTATATATATATAGATATAGCCCATCAATGGATTATAGCCTCCGGTGTCAAACGTGGCTGGCTGGAAAATCCTATGTTTTTTCCGATGATTTTTTCCGCTAAAACCTCCATTTAGTCCAAAGATTTCCCGTTCCATTCAAAAAGGGGATTTGTACAAAAATGGTTGATACACTAATAAACCGATGTGTTTTACCCACATTAGTGTTTTGCTCCAACTGGGGCACCAACTTGTAGAGTTTCTCAACTGGTGAATAAATGGGATGTTTACCTGAGAAATGTGGGTAAAACAATGCCATAAACCATCACATGTTTGATGATTTATACCACCCATTTATGGTGATTTTGGGAATTGTTTAATATTGCTAATGTCAACCATGGTTTATTAAGTAGGGGAGTACTCCTCCAATAGTCATAATCTGATACTTAAATGGTACCCTCCCAATGAAACAGCCTAGGGGGTTATTAATCCAGGGTTGACATTATACTCTCCGGTAATCAAACGTTGTCTGGCTGAAAGATCTTATGTTTATAGATGTTGATCCATAACCAGTTCTGATTCGGGGTAATGTTTATAGCCTCCGTTAATCAAACGTGGTTGACTGGAAAAAAAAAACTCTATTTAGTTCGATGATTCTCCCTTATAGGGGGTTTTCCCGTTGCTACGTTTGATTTCCCAAGGGTATGTACATGTGTGTAGATCTGCATGCAAGAAAAAAAGGTACACATCTATCAATAAATAGATATGCGTATAAGAGAAAGTACACACATAAATAGGACGTACACATAAAATAAATATAGATGTGCGTCTATTTCTGTATGTTTGTGCTGCCTGTCTGTCTGCACGTATGTGCATACATATGTATGTATTGTACGTATAATGCAAGTGCAACTTTGTAGTATATACCTATACAAGTAAACATACATATATCTGTAGGTATACATGCATACATGTGTGTTTTTGCATTTAGTTGTATAAATAGTTGCGTACATATATTCCCTCGGGGGGCTGGACCCTGTTTAACCTTTTGGTCAAGCCTATTCCTGCAAAGGTACTCAGGGGTGTAGATAGGGCTATACCCTCTGGTAAACTAACATAGCTACTGAAAATGGCCATTTATAGTTGATTTACCCATGAAGAATGATGATTTTCCATAGTTCTGTTAGTTTTCCAGAGGGTAACTGGGTACAACCATGGTAATTACTTAATCATAACGTCCTACAATATCCTACAACTCTACCAAACTATCAAAAAATATCCACTTAGCTCACCGGAACATACTGGAGATCCCCAACTTTTGGACCCAAATTGTCGAGGATTCACGAACTCATGGTTACCCTCTGGTAATGACTAACAGTTTGCTAGTGAAAATGGCCCATAGAAATAGATGATTTACCTATTAAAAATGGGTGCATCTTTCCATAGTTCTGTTTGTTTACCAGAGTGTAGTTCTACACAAATTTTCATTGTCAATTGACAGGTCAAGAAACCACAATACGTGGGCAGTTTCTGTGACCTAAGTGGATATATCACCAAAGTTTTAGGTGCCCCATATCTCAACTTAGGAGGTTAATGACCAATGCCAATGCCCAATTGCTCACCCGGACTTCAGCCCCAAGAAGGCTATATAATAATATATATATGTATATTCCATTGAATGCAAATTAAATCCCATGATATATGTATATATGTATGTATGTATATATGTATATATGTACAGATGTATAGATGTATAGATGTATAGATGTATAGATGTAGATGTATAGATGTATAGATGTATAGATGTATAGATGTATAGATGTATAGATGTATAGATGTATAGATGTATAGATGTATAGATGTATGTGTATATATATATATATCAACGTTTAGTTATATCCCATTACCATGCTTGTCCTGTTGGAAATAGCCCCGCAGCCCCAAGTAGGTTCTAAATACCATATTGTCCCATAACGTTCCTATGAAATTAGCGTTAAATCACCAATATTGATGGAAAACATTGGTCACGTTCCCATGTATATCCCATATATATATATGTATATATATATATACATACATATCCCAAGTAGGTGCATTAACCCACCTTTTTTCTTGGCACCCCAGGAGCTGGTTCGCCAGCTTCAGGTACTTCTGCCCTGGCTGGGTGAGCTTGAGATATTCCATATCTCTTTGTCATTTATCATGATGACTATTATCATGATTGCTATTACACATGTATATATTGATATATGTCACTGAGTTATACATATATATATATATGTATATGTATATATTTATTTATAATGTGCTTATTAAGCCACTTACTAACTGGGATGCACCTCCAATTCGTCGCTGGGTTCAGCCAAAGAGGTGTCAGGCATGGGTGTCTTGAAGGTATAAGATTGGACCAAAGCAAAGACTCGAAGACTCAGGTTGCCCAAACAATATCAATAGACAATAGGCAACTCAAGTTAACTTCCTTTATGTCGTTTTGGAAGGCCCATTCAACACCAGGCTATACAAGTCTTCTTAGAACCACCTCTATGTTTAATGTGGGATCCGCAAACCTTCTTGCTAAGACTCATACAGTTCTCAACAACGAACTATAGGCAGCTGAGTACCGCTTGCAAACTTATACAAAGATAGTTTGCTTGCTCTAGATGCTCGGGTGACTGGTTGATGTCGGTCATAATCTGCTAAACCCAAGAACAAAGCCTCAGTTTGTAAGACTCACTAAAGCCTGTTATATTTATATTTATATTTATATTATATTATATTGTATTATATATTATATTATATTATATTATATTAAATTAACTATATTATATTATATTCTATTATATTATAATATCATATAATATAATATAATATAATAATATGTATATATATATATTACTATATTATATTATATTATTACATCTATATACTATATCTATATATATATCATAAAATCAAGGTCTGGTTCAATTCTTCGCATGTTTTTCTACCCTTGCCGGCCACATCTTTTCTGCTTCACGTCCATAGGAGTGATCTCCCAGCCACCTTTTATGCTTCGTTTGACACGGGAAGCTACTAACCCTCCAAGGGTAAATGGATATTTTCCGGTGAGCTAAGTGGATATTTTGCTAGAGTTGTAGGATATTGTAGGACGTTATCATTAAGTACTTACCATGGTTGTACCCAGTTACCCTCTGGTAAACGAACATAACTATGGAAAATCATCATTCTTCATGGGTAAATCAACTATAAATGGCCATTTTCAGTAGCTATGTTAAATTACCAGAGTGTAACCATTTATGTTCGATGATAAAAATCCAGAAATATGGAAAAAATTAAACCATAGCTATGTTAGTTTACTGAAAGGTATCCGGGTATCCCCAATGTTCATTGATGAAGGTGGTGAATATCCACACAAAACAACAACAAAAAAAACGTGTTTAATCTCAAAAAAAATGTTGATATGATTAGGAATATCTTATGCGACGATTCAAATCCAACTGTTGCGCTCCATGGTCAATATCCTGACGTTGTTGATTATGAGCCAACAAAACAATTCAATGATTACTACCCCTATGAATATCTCAAATAGATAAATAAACAAATAAATATATAAACTAAAATAATTAAAGCAAGCAAGTTCTTCAAGTAAGTATATATACATATATATATATACATATTATGAATATGATATACCCATTGTCTCCAAGGCTTCCCCAGTCCTACCCGCTACTCACCGCAACTCCGCCGCATCCCCCACCTGTCACCACCAGTTCAGCATCCACCTGTGGGGGTGGTTTCACCGGTTCACAGGGAGTTCAGCGGAGCTTTGCAGAAAAAGAAATGGGATGGAACTGGGGAAACAGTATCTTGATGATTACATAGATTACATAGATTACAGTATCTTGATAATGAGTATTATTGTCACTCTCATTCTTGTTTTATCATTGTTGTCATTATATATTATTATTCAAAAAAATACATGACGGTGAATGTGTAGGGGAATCATCCCCAAATGGCTTTACTTTTCAGCTATTTGTCGGGTCAGTAAATCAATATAAACCCTCTGGTAAACATACAAAAAACTATAGAAAATCACCATTTTTAATAGGTAAACCATCTATAAACGGGCCATTTTCCATAGCTTTTTGTATGTTTACCAGAGGGTAATTCAGCCAGATTTCATTGACGCTTGGTGGGAAAATCTTCACCGGAAACCGGCTGGTATTTACCCAGACCAATATGAGGGTATCCTGCAGATTTTCCGACCAATCAAACCAGTTTACTGAACAAGAAATGGAATGAAACTAGGAAACTATGACTGGTTGGTGGTTGAGCCACCCCTCTGAAAAATATGAAAGTCAGTTGGGATGATTATTCCCAATATATGGAAAAATAAAATTCCTGTTCCAAACCACCAACCAGATGATGATAATGATTAGTTTTTATGATAATGATCATGATGGTCATGATGATCATGATGGTCATGATGATCATGATGGTTATGATGGGTTTCTAATTCCAATTATATATATAATTCAACATCAAACGTGGGGTGTTTCTAGTCAAAAGTTAGGATTCGTGGGGAAAAAACATGGGGGTGCAAAACTCACCAGATGGAGATATGATGGAAACATTGATGAAGTATAGATTGGATATACAAACAAATACCCTCTGGTTATTTAACAGTTCGCCATGGTATAGATGGCCCATAGAAATAGATGATTGTCCCAGCTATAAACCTTCATTTATAACGGATTTTCCATGGCTATGTTAGTCATAACCAGAGGGTAGTTTTATGTGTATAGGTCAAGTATGGTCAAGCTATTGGGGTACCAATGGATCCAATGGATCCAGTTCATCCCATCGAAGTTTCACACGAGCAAAACCACCAGCAAGTTGCTGCTTTCAACTTAGAACCAGCAATTCTTTCTTGAGCCCCAAAGTTTTGCTTCTAAAATCTGGTTGGTGGTATACCCCTCAGAAAAATATGAAAGTCAGTTGGGATTATTATTCCCAATATATGGAAAAATAATCCAAATCTTCCAAATCACCAACCAGAAATCATCTTGAATCAGGACAATCCCGGCGTTTTGCTCCAGGAAGTTCCCATTTTGGCACAGGATGCCTCAAAGGTCTCCCCTTGACGAACCACCGTGCCCAGTGCACGGCTTGACCTGTTTTCCAAGACAGGCCGCATTTTGTGTAGCGTCAAAATGTGGGTTCAACTAACATAATCATTGGATATTGGATAATCATTGGATATTGATTTAATCAACTATCATAAAAACCATATAATGTGGTTTTAAAAACCATATTAATCATTGGTTTAAGGGAAAATCTACAGGAAACAATGGTTTTTACCATAAAATATGGGGGGTTCCGGTTAAAATTCTCCTTTACACCAATCCAATAACATAAGGATTGAACAGGCCAAAATTGGGAGTTCACGCACAAAAAAATCATCTCACTAACAAGAATGTGGATGTAACCGATAAAAATCGACAAACATCGGGAACCATAAATGTGGATTCCCCAAAAAATCTTGGGAACTAAATCGTGATCTAATCATATTTGACCGAAAATCGTAGATGTGCGTCCAAGTGGAGCCAGATTTTTGGAGATTTCATGCAAGCAGAAAAGGGGGATCCAAGCAGCAAAAACCGATTTAAACAAATCAGACATATTAACCAGAACTTTGGACGTAAGAGTGGGAATCTAAAGTTCTTGGTCAAGTTTCTGGTAAGTTCTACCCTACCGCAAGTTGGTGTGGGTTGTGAATGTTGTGAAACCAGCAGATAATCCCCGATGTAAAAAGGGCAGGTGAAGAAGTAGAGAACCAATCACCCAGGGATCATCGATCAATTATATCCCAATGATGCTGGAATCCCATTCAAATCCCACTACCTAAACGAGCACATCCTTTTGACAGTACCAAAATTCCCGAATGCAAAATCCCTAAGCACAACCTGGTCCAGTAGGATCTTCATCATTCTTAAGAACTATAATATACTATGTATATATATATATACAGCCCATAGCAACCAAAACCAACCGTTCACGAAGGTTGAAGCATCATGTTTTGGTCAAGATGATACTTTTTGATGCTTGAAGTAATTTAAAGCCCATGGTTGATAGCTAAGTATACCTAAGATGGCCAATCTTGGGTTGTTACTCAGATGGGTTTGTCTGCTTTTTTGCGTGCCCGCCCTATTTCAACATGCTTCAAAGCCTGATTCCTCATAAGATTGCCATAAACTTGCCTAACTATCCAAGGAACCAAGGTTTACCCTCTGGTGAACTAACATAGCAATTGAAAATGGCCATAGAAATAGTGGATTTTCCCATGAAAAATGGTGATTTTCCATAGCTTTTTGTTAAATTACCAGAGGGTATGCACTTAAAAAGTCCTAAACAAGGATAAACAAGGCCCCTAAACAGTCCCTCGGCATTAATTCTCCGTCCATTTCTGGGCAAAGCCCATGTCACATTATTGCTTATATCCCCACGGAACATAGGGAATTGCCCCTTTAGAAACAAAAATATCCATGCTTATACATGGGTCATTAAATGTCCCCATTGAACATCACCCAACCATTAGGTATATGGTCTATAATGGCTACTATAAGGTGATGTCCAATATTCCCAAAATGGGACAGTTCCCAACCCCTGTTATATACATGTACATATACATATACATATTCTATGTATATATATATAGACGGATGATGTAAGCTGGTTGGTGGTTTCAACCTACCCCTCTGAAAAATGATGGAGTAAAAGTCAAATGGGATGATGACATTCCCAATATGATGGGAAAAATCATCCATTCATCTTCCAAACCACCAACCAGATATATATCTGGGTAAATTATCATATTTCATTCACCTGAAATAAGGTCATTTGGGGATGATTTCCCAAATGTTTGAAACCACCAACCAGGTTTAGGAGACGTCCATGGCTTCGAAAAAACCCACCGGAACCCGCAGATGTTCCGCATCCGGTTCCGTGGAGATCCCCGACACGTCTGCAGACTCCCGGATGCGAATGTTCGTCAAGGCCTGGGTGGATTCACCCCAAAACAGGCAGTGTGATATTAATCCTCTGATATAATAGTAAGGATTAAACGAGTAACATTACATCACGATAATTTCATAATAATCTTCGATATGTGTTAATAATATATATATATATCCAAAACATGGCTGGTGCCTCATATTACTACTGTTATTATACCAATGAGATATATCCAAAACAGGCTGGTGCCTCATAATATTGCAGATACTGTGATATAATTAACAGTAGTAATATACTGTGTGATATAATATGACTATGATACTGTGATAATATACCAATTCCGATAGTAACACAAATATTGCATAGTACAATATGAACTGTGATCATAATCCTCTGGTAATTTAAGATAACTATGGGAAATCACCATTTTTGCTAGGTAAATCAACATAATATGGAAAAGATGTTTCAGTTAGTATACCCTCTGGTGATTTGAAATAGCTATCGAATATGGCCATTTTGTTTGTTGTTTTGCCCATGAAGCATTGTGATTTTCCATAGTCATGTTAGTTTACCAGAGGGTATATTATGCCTGATAATAATCCCCGAGAAACATCAAGAAACCAGGTTTATAATGCTTCATTGTGATGAATCATGGTGACCAATGGTTATTAATGATGATTGATGGGAATATAGTCAGGATTTAAGTGAACTAATGAGATATCATGGTGATATTTCATGATACAAGCAACAATATTTTTCGAGGTGATGCGGGTATCATGGGAATCATGTGGCAAACCCGATGCCATCAACCATATTGGGTATACCCCTAGAAATATGACCCCCTGTATATATGGTTGGTTCGTTACTGGGATCCTTTAAGGCATTGGGTTGACCACATTCAACCCAATAGTTACCTTGTTGTTATGGGATGATAATGGAATAATCATCGAGAATATACACATGACTATATAATGTATACTACTGTGACCACTCATGATTCATGATATGACAATGGGTAACAGTGGGATTTTCATATATGGAAAATCACGAGATGATTGATAAGCCACCCAGCTCCAAAAGAATTGCCAATGAATATGCGACTTCCACATCCTCTAATGTTGACCCCCCAAAGGAAGAGAGTTGATTCAGGAGTTTACTATTACTCAATCTCGTTTCAATTATTTATCATCATTGTACAGTTCCATGTCAACAGTGCACGGCTTAACTATAGACTTACTTCTCTACCTTTGAGGGGTAACATGGGTCTGAACATGACAAGGCATTGACTCCAAATGGCTATCTGCCAAATTCAAGAACAATTTTCTTGGCAAAAAGTACAAGATCTTAGATGCTCTCCATAGCTTCGCAGCTATATTCATGTGTATATATATACACATATTGCAATAATTCCTGATATATGCCCTCTGGTTGTTTAACTATGTAAAATGGCCCATAGATGGTGAAATTCATGATAAATCCCCCTTAACAATGCTGATTTTTCAGTTCGCAAACCGTAACAAATCACCAGAGTCTATAGCTATATGTGTGTGTATATATAACTATCATTAGTATCATTCTCGTCATTATTTCTATTGTTATAATTATAGTGGTACAATTAGATTCCTTCATACATACTAGTAGCAACGAAAAATCTCCCAAACCAACCTCTTCCACTGAGATTAATCACCTTAACCCTTATATCACCCATATATATATATATAAGTGTGTATCCATATATTCAACCCCTCTGAAAAATGATGGAGTTCGTCACTTGGGATTATGAAATTATGAAATTCCCAACTGAATGGAAAAACCACCAACCAGATATATATATATATATACACATATACATATATATATATACATACATATATATATATATATATACATATATATATATATATAAATGTCACCATGTTTCACCAAGCTCTATGTTTGTTTGTTTATCGTGTTTCGTTCAGTGGGCTGGGCCTCCCAGCGTAGAACCACGCCCGCGTGGCGGTGGGCACGGGGCCCTTACCGAAGCCCGAACGATCCAGGGGCTTGTAGAAGGAATCCTCAAACCTGGCGGAAGATCATGGCGATGGGATATATACTATGTACCATCTGGTTATTTAACATAGCCAGGGAAAATCACCATTTTTAATAGGTAAACCCAGGTAAACCATCTATAAATGGGCCATTTTCCATGGCTATGTTAAATAACCAGAGGGTATTATATATATATATATATTCTGGTTGGTGGTGCGTTTTAACCATCTTGAAAAGTACTAGTCTATAAATATAGAACAAACAGTATATGGGGATTTCCATAGGGATTTCCAT
>Ga0126342_10009681_pt1 | contig 17267 bp, 15 predicted proteins | sample Cyp1metagenome_FD_92528 | JGI IMG/M metagenome (GOLD analysis project Ga0126342, IMG submission 92528) | Coral microbial communities from Lord Howe Island, Old Settlement Bay, Australia - Cyphastrea 1 metagenome | ecosystem: Host-associated > Invertebrates > Cnidaria > Coral ... | reverse complement strand
TACCCCCACCCCACCCCACCCCCACCCCGTGCAAGATGTGAGAGAAGTAAAAATAGTGACAACTACACGTTCGGTTGTCCACCCGTAGGCATACTCAACCATTGGATCATCCTGATATTGAACAGTATTGAACCCATCACATGTCCAAAACATTGGAATTTTACCATGTTTTTTGCCCCTTTGCGCAGCCCAAAAATCGCACCTTGAGGCAGATCAATGCGAAGTTTCGGGCCTCCTCATGGTCTTTGATTCTTCGGGTCAAGGCCGAAGGACTTTGCACCTGCACCAGGAAAAACACGGCTGAGGGTCCACCCGAAAAAGCACCAAAAATCGAGATCCGTGGGCGGGACATACCCTTCTGGTAAACGTTAACAAAACTATGGAAAATCACCATTTTCAATGGGTAAATCCACTATAAATTGCCATTTTCAAGTTCGCAAACTGTGAAATTACCAGAGGGTAGTCTAAACATGTCTAAACGCCCAAGAAGCTTTGGACAGTTGCGTCATTTCTGATGGTCGAATCAAGTCAAATCTTCGTGAGCTGTAAAAATTGAGATGATGGGATTTAACAACCAAAAGGTCAGTTAACCTAGGGAATTCTGAACCAGAACTCGTTTTCAAAGATCAAATCATTCTCCCAAAAAAATCGTTGCCATTTGTTTGCCCCTAATCTTTCGCGTTCGATGCAAGCTTGACCACCGTGAGCCCCTTCAAATCCGCAAAGAACAAACCGTTGGCGATTGAAAAGTCACCTTTTTTTAAAGCCCCCGAATCATCAAAGTGTGCAATCCCCAACAAGAAATTCACAAATCCTCATATGTTTGAGAGTTTTTTAGACCCATTATGAAATTTCATGTTTGAATCCACATGAAAACCTTTTTTTTTGATCATTAGAATTCCATTAAGAGCGAAATTTCCTGGTGAAAACCCCAAGGGGAAAACCCATGAAACTCTGAAACCTCAGGGCCTCGGTGATCTCTTCTCCCAAGCGCTGGGCTCGCGCCAGCCGCAGGCGGTCCGCATGCCGCAGGCACATGCGACAGAAGGCGCGCGCCTCCTGGACAAATCTGGACAAATTCACCACACTTCGCAACAAAGGGTGGATTTTCCCAGAAAAAGTGAGATATACCCTCTGGTTATTTAACATAGCCATGGAAAATGGCCCATAGAAATAGATGCTTACCGTTCTTAAAAATGGTGGATCTTTCCATGGCGAACTGTTAAATCACCAGAGGGTATCATATATTTTCCCATATATTTCGCAGCTCGGTGGATTGCCGCAGCTATTGAGGTGGACTTTGCCAGCTTTGGCACCACGAAACCTACCGTCAGTTCGATGATTTCCCGCTTCGGGGATGTTCCAACTTGCCATGATTACCAGGGGGTTATGACATTTACCCTCTGGTAAACGTTTACAAAAAACTATGGAAAATCACCATGTTTAATGGAAAAAACCACTATTTCTATGGCCATTTTCAATAGCTATGTTAAATTACCAAAGGGTATGACTGAGGATCAAATTTTGGAGGGGAAACAAAAATCCATGGAGTCGCCAACACAGACTTGTCGGCCGTCCTGCAGTGAGCAACCATCCTCAAAGCCAGTTTCAAAGTGAGCCTCCACGGAGGGACCACAGAGTCCACGAGTACCAAATGGAGTACCAAATGGAGGCCCTTTGGTCATTCGATGAAACCAACGACCAAGCTGGCATTTTGAAGAATCAGAAGATCTCAATGCACCCAAAAGACCCCAAAGAAACCAGAAATCGACCTCAGAAGTTTCCCTACACTTTTGTTTGGAAGTTTCCAGACTTTGCACAGTCCTGATGAAGTCATGACCTGGAGGACCTGGAGGACCTCCAGGTCACGAGGACCTTTTGCAGCCGACCCGAAACGATCATCGGATGCCTCGTCGACAGAGGCCCAACACAACTCATCGATGACCTCCTCCTGGATACGACGATCCAAACTTCTGTCGCTGGAGTCGCTGCAACTGTCCTGCCCCACGGATTTCGGCGGAAAGCTGGGATTTTTCATGGTGATTTTTACGGGAGGTTGGCCTTGGAAAAAATTGGGATCAATAACCTGAGCAAATAACCTGGATGGGAATAAGAATAGGACATACATATACTATCAGATACTTCCAAATTGTGACCCCAATTCATCCAATACTAAACCGGGGCTTCAACCCGGAGTATTCGACAGTCGCAAGATACGCAGATTCACTGGCCAACTGGGATGAACATGGGGAAACCAACAACCAGCCAGCCAGCGTAACCGCATCATGAATCAACAAATTGTCTCCCCATGTGTCTGATCGTTAAAATAGTGATAATGCCCATTCATAGCTTTCTTTCATGTGTTTTTCTTATGTTTTGTTCCATCGAATAGGCTTAATTTGATCCCCATGAGATCCCAAATTATAGGGATTTCCTTCATCCCCATTTCATGGTAATTGTCCAAATAAAAGTCGAAAGTTCAATGTCACTTTCACAGTAAGATCCCCCAGATTATTTTCCCATAGAAAATCCCAAAACATATCATACGTTAGGTCCCAAAATTGCATAACTACATAGTCCTCAAAATTACCATAGAAAATCCCCAAGATTTATATTTATATCATAAAAAACCCTAGAACATCTCCAAAATGTCATGTCACATATGTTTCCCAAAAAAATAATCATATATCCCCAAATGTCGAAAATCACCTTTGGCACACCGGGCAGCTTTTCGTAAGATCCCTTAGAGTATGTTTTCCCAAAAATGTCATCAAACATGTTTCCCATTTAATTTTCCGATATGTTTCCCTATATGTTTCCCGAAATAAAAAACATCATATAATTTGGGGAGACTGAAAATTTGGGAAGATTCCCCAGATGTTTTCCATATTTGTTCCCATATATGTTCCCATAAAATCCCAAAAGTCCCAAATGTCAAAAATCCCCACCGGACCTCACCCAGGTCGATGGTGAAATCGGCCGAAGCCTCTGAGTCACTACGCAGCTGCGACAGCAGCAACTCGCGGTGCACGCGGAAACTTCGGAGGTCCCTTCGGCAGCGGAAAGACGTGCGAAAAAACGTGGGACAAACGTGGGACAAACGTGGGGAAATGCCCAGGAAAACCTGAAAAACTTGGACGTGATGAAAATGAAAATGACTATGATCAATGTCTGTTGGCCATTTGAGGGACTTGTTGACGTGACCAAGTCAGTTAGGTTTGTAAACGGAACGTTTAGAATTTGATCTTTGTTGAGCCTGTGAAGAGAATGGTTCAAGGTCGATCAGCTCATAGCTACAGGAAACTGGTCTGTGTCACTATGCCCCCTACTACGTCCAACAACTCATAGGTCAAACCCTATTTCTTGGCACTTTGCGTCGCGATGACAATCTCTGACATAGCGTGGCGTTTTGGTCGCTTTCAACCCCGATTTTCGCTGCTCCGCTGCTTTCTGCCTCTTGGCTCTTTGGCCCAAGTGGTTTTCTTTCAAGTCTTCACTCCTGGGAATGGAAGACTCCCAGGCCCCAAAATGGGGTACCACAAATGGCTGGTCATGCTGGTATGAGTTGAAACCCTCCATTTCTGGGTCAATCATTTAGTCATTGCCAAATATGAGGGGTGCAGTAGCAAAATGTGAGATACGGTCATACAAACCAGCACTACAATGGTGCCAGAGTGAGGACATCAATCACCATCCAAGTCATAAACTTCCACTTTTCTTGGGCGCAAATGAAGGCTGGTCAACCTAGAAACCCGTGGGGATTGTTGAGGAAATCCACAATATTCCAACAAAAATGTCTCTTCTCAATAATCCAAGTTTTGTTGGGTTGATCTTTGTTTTCCCAATAAAAATGGCCATGAATGGGTGATATCCCAACAAAATTGAGTACAATAACAGCCACCAACGCATCCAACTGATCTCAAAAATCTCAATTCGCATAGTCCCAACCATTGGTCTGTGCGGCAAAAGAATAGGGGCCCATACTCCAAATCATTTATAGGTCTCTATCCACTTTTTGGATCTTCTTGTAGAATATTGGTCAATAAATGATAGAATCATCAGTCAAAGCCTTAAAAATGTGTCACCCATTTGGTGGCTTTCTACAACCCAAAAGACTTGTAGATTACTGCACCCGTTGGAAATTCCTCACAAAAGGTCCTGCCTTCATTGTATTTCTCAAAAATATGTGGGAGTCAAGTGGCTACGTGTCAAACTTGGGCAATTTTTGAACAGCTGATCAGGTTTTATGATATTCCCAACAAATAGTTTATGGTTGAAAATTCCATACATATACATATACATATACATATACATATACATATACATATACAGTATACATATATAAATATATATGTATACATAATTCATACTGAACCACAACCATATTCCATGATCGTATTTGATCATCAGGTCCCCCAGCAAAAATGCCATCACGCAAGACACCTTGTGATCCTCTCCGTGCAAGCCATGGCGCCTCGAGTGGATTCAAGTGGTACACCACGTCGTCACCACGTCGTACAACGTCGAGGTGTTTACCCAACTGGAAACTAATGACGAAACTGTTAGACAACTCATTGGGTAATGACGGTTCCATTCCAGATTCCAGTTCGGTAAACAGTTGAATCATTGCCCATGTGGCAAATCATTGAACTGTTCTGAACATGTAATGATGAATTTCATGGTGATTATATGATTAGATCCTGTAATCATATGTTGTCATAAACTGTGAAGATGGTGATTGCTGTAAACATGATGGAAAACCCATCGCAAACGCTGACTAAACACATGGCAAAATGTTCTTCATCTTTACTATATGACAAAGTGGTCTGTAAATGGTGATGTGCTTAACCACCATTTAGTACAGCAAAAGATTGCCAAATCCTCCAGAGGAATTGTCCTTTCTCAATATGATAAAATAGGATATCAAACCCAACAAAACCTGAATCCAATCACTAGACAATCAAAGTATATAGAAAAATTAGAAAATTGATGAATTAGACCAGCAGAAGAGAAGATTATGTAACCAGAAATAAGGGTAATACAGATTCTTTTTTGGGTATACCCCTAGACTGCGAGACTGGATAGTGAAGGTGATGATTATGGCATGCTAAAATTCTGATCATGCTAGTGGTTCCATATACAGATTGGGTGGATGTCCAAAGTAAGAAAGCGGCATGTGGGCCAACATATTTTGCCAACCAAATTTCAACAAATGCCACTGTTCAACAATATCACTAAAAAGGTGAACCCAATAATAAACCACCCCCATTAATGCCCAATAGAGGTTCATCATGCGTTTTGCCACAGTAATTATTTAACATTACTTCGTTGCTCAAGATTCACTTCGTGTTTTTGACTTGCAAATTTGATGAATCTCAAAAACCTTTCCTGCAGGATGGAAACCATGAGTTGAAACAAACACAATCCTAAAATCATGATTACTTTTGGATATTTTACAAATCAAATCATTTCTTCATAGTCAAGAATAAAATCATAGTCATAAGAAAAACCTACCGCAACAAAGGTTTACCAAGTGAATGATTTCATATTTCTGCGCCAACATCGTCAACAACTCATTCGAACAGATTTCACAGCAAATCTTATTTGTGTCAAACCACCGTGGCAGCAGTTTGGAAGCGAAGTGTTTCTGCTCAATCAATTCCAATCGGTTTAGTGCACAAATTTTCCAACATGTTCCAATGACCGATTCATCCACAATTTTCCACATGGATTGCTGTTTTCCGGGCATCCGGGCAGCGAATACTCCGCGTGCTTTCCACTTTCGTCACTTGCGTCACTTCCTCTCCTCGCACCTGCTGAGTTGGGGAACCATGTCACAACATCTGTGATGCATCCACTGGAACCCAAAGGGAGTGCAACAGTTGCTTCAATGCAACAGATTCAGATTTCGCGAGAACAACCGCACCCCAAGATTTGTCAAAAACACGTGGAAGCGAACAGGTCGAAACCCTGTAGACACCTGGTGAAATCAGGATGCACAAAAGTTCAGCGGTCAGCCACTCGGTGAACAAAGAAACATCTGCCAAAGTCCGTAGGTGTCCAAGAAAAAAAACACATGTCATTCATTTGCTCTGCATTTTTGAAACGGTTCTGCCTACACACGTCTTTTCATCAAAGACTTGCCCATGTTCCCGAAACATCCCGAAACACCGACACATTGACAGCACCTCGTGCAAGTTGAGACCACGACGGAAAGAAATGGACCCAGCTCTGAACCAAAATGTGCGAAATAAAAACGTTAGGGGTTTAAGGTGGTGCCCCCAAGATAGCTAGTTTATAACTCCAATGACTCTGCTTTATAGTGGTTGCTTTCTGGTTTTGAGTGGTTTGTATCCGTGATGCACTAGTCCCAGACCCGGAGATTGAAGCACAACAAGCACTGCTATGAATGTCGCACCCTCACCATGCCAAAGATTTTCCCGCAGCACTGGGATGACAAAAAGCAATACTGCCTTGATGGGACTCAGACTGAAACGTTGTAGTTTTAGGCGTGCCTTAGCAGATTTTGATTCTTGTCATCTTCAAACATCATGTTGCACCATCGCGTCCCTGTCTTTCCTGCCAATGATTTTCAAAACGTCCCGGAAAACCCAAATTGATATCCCTTGAATTTTGGACTATCATGTGGTTGGGAAACTCTTGGCATATAGCTCCTTGGTTCCCCATTTTTGGTTGGGAAATGGCAATACCCATAGCTCCTCAGCTCCCTCCTAGCCACAGTCTGCAAGAATTCGATGAAAAAGTTCCAGTTGAACAAGGAAACGCTATTCTTTTTATCCCTACAGGGTTTCCTGGAACGAATTTCCTCTAAGACAATCCATTGATTTTGACTTCAAAAGTCTAGCCCGTAATTCAAGTCTGGCTATACCAACATTCCAAAGATCACACACGCTTGAAAGTTATCACGTACTTGAATCTCACGTTTCTCTAGTGGCCAGAACATTAGTACGCCAACTGATCATCAAGGGAGATTCTTGACTGGAGTTCTTTCCGCCTAATGGGGACGGTTGAAAAAACCCCAGGTCTGCGTCAAAGACGATCCTTTTCTGCCATGGTGCAATGGTGCTTTTCAGCTAATTCCACATTGCAGTGGCTGCAGGGGTCAACAGAAGCTATCGAAACCAAACAAAGTTTTGATGCAATCCCTCGGCTAAACAAGTTTCGCAACCACGGAAGAGCGAGGCCTAACTCGGCTTAACGGTGAACGGGAGAATCTGTCGGTCCCACAGATGAATGTTGGACTCCTGGGAAAATTGGTCACATTTGACAGGCTTTGACTGGCTTCGGAAGATAACCCCGCAACTCTTTACAATGTGATAAGGCGCCCAAGCGCCCATCGGAGAGTTAGGACATCTGCAGGAATGTGATACCATTCTCAAATGTTCTCAGTGGACTCCATTTGGATGAGAACAAGCAACCCTGAAACATCCTGAAACCTCCTGAAAGCATGGCATTGGATGCACTCTCTCCACCCGCCTGCGTGATCCTTGTGCATATTTTATGCGTATGCAGGATCAGCTCGCAGCAGATCCCATGCTACCGTCTCCATTGATAGATCTTAAGAGCAAGACACATCATGTGGGGATGGGTCAAAACCCTGGTACCTAGTGAACCCCAAAATAGCTGGTAAATGGATGTTCATCCCACTAAAAATGTATCTATAGGTATTGACCCATACCCAGTTCTCAACTCCATCTTCTTTTTGGTAGCAGCTACCTGGTAGCATGAGATTTCTACAAGACTGAAAAAGCGGTCTCTACTCTCGAGGCCGCGTCTTTGGATGACACATAATCAAATATATATATATATATACATTCATATTCATATTCATATTCATATTTATATTTATTTATATATTTATATTTATATTTATTTTTATTTTTATATTTATATTTATATTTATATGTATATATTTATATTTATATTTAAATCTATATTCATATTCATATTTATATATTTATATTTATAAACTTATATTTATAAATTTATATTTATACATTATATAAATTTATGTTTATTTAAAGATACTTTTCTGATCTTATCTGAATGGTATTTCGTGCCACTACACTGCATCAAGAACGATTTGCTGAATCTTCAGGTATGAACTCGTCATTGTCACATCTCTCACCGAGCCCAGCATCAATTCCTTAAAATGGTCAAATCTTCGGCTCGCCATTCACTCTTTCAAGTCATCCAGAGTATTCAGAGGAGTTTTCCTGTTTTTTTTTCTGCTTCAATGTGGGAATGGCAAATTCCGTGCAGTCACAAGGAGATCCTTCATGGGCGCCCAGTGACCTCTGGCCGATTCGCGGCCCAGAGCCGCTTGCCCACACAGGGAATCCATGCGAACGCTGCAAGTTTGATTTCAGTGACCTACAAAGCCATGCCTCCAGGATCCTACGCCTCCAGGATCAAATCTGTGTGGAAGTCGGCGTCTTTCTTGATGATCTGACCATGTCAATCCGCGGCCAATCCGCCCAACACCACGAACGACCCGCTCACTTGCGCCAGAATTCGAATTGGCCAACTGACAAACTCTCAATCGTATTGTTTCTGAAATGTGGCTTTGAAGAGCAAAGTGCAGTTCAGTCACTGCTTCGGGTTTATGAACAGGTTGATGCACAAGGGATCATCTGCACATCTCCATAGGAATCTACCCGTGATCCAGCTACCGTTTGTTTTCCGTGAAAAGAAACTGCCTAAACCGTCTCTTCTTCCACCACTTGATACCAATATCATCCAATATCAGTGATCACATAACTTATTTAACGAACAGGTTTGCATTGTACTCGCAGGTCAAGGGACTTCACAGCCGACAGCTTCGCCACCTGAGTGGCCGAGGCTACGTGGCATTGAGGGTACGGCGGTGATGGTGTTTCTGATGACTAAATTGATGCTGGCGATTTTTGGTCTCACAATTTTGTTCTGGTGATAATATTATGTTTTTCTTGATTAAATCTAAATCTATGTTTTTTTCTTCACGTTCCATGACTTCACCAGAGCCTGTTGCCCCATTGAAGCGCGCTCTCCACCATTCGGTTTTGAGTCCACCAGCAGCACGCAGCTGTAACGGAATCAAATTGTCCAAAAGGCGGTCACTCACTTGGGTGTGTCTCAGAATGGGGTATACCGCCAAATACTCATTCCCCACATCTTTGTGTGGGGTTCTTGTTTTTGGCTGTGCACTCCCGCCTGCCGCCATCTGCTGCTCCTTCCTCCTCCGCCTCCTCCTCCCGCCGCCCGCCTCCTTACACACAACTTGCTCACACACGACTTACTCACACACAACTTGCTCACACACACACACAACTTGTCCACACACAACTTGCTCACACACAACTTGTTCACACAACACTTGTCCATACACAACTTGTCCACACACAACTTGTCCACACACAACTTGCTCACACACAACTTGTTCACGCACAATTTGTCCACACACAACTTGTTCACACAAAGCTTGTCAAGCTTGCCCACACACAACTTACTCACACACAACTTGCTCACACATACAACTTGTCCACACACAACTTGCTCACACACAACTTGTTCACGCACAATTTGTCCACACACAGCTTGTTCACACACAACTGACTCACACACAACTTGCTCACACACAGTTTCTCCACACACAACTTACTCACACACAATTTGTCCACACAACGCCGCGGTCTTTTGCGTGGCAGGCGTGGCACTTGGAGACATCCAGAGCCATTTGGCGTGGCACTTGTGACACGCTTGGTCCGCGCTGGTCGCCGGTGACGCCGCCGTTGACGCCGCGGCTGCTTTGCGTGGCAGGCGCGGCACTTGGTGACTCTCTGTAGTCCCTGGACGGCTAATCATAATCCTAACAGGAAGACAGTATCCAGATTGCATCTGTATCAAATAATCCAATCCCACTAAAATTAAACACCCCCCAGAAACCATGTTTGAGAATGGCCCGTACTGTATGGGATGAAATCATTTTTGCTGGCCCCATTTAAGCGGTGTTTATAATTTGACCGGGTTATATTTCTGTTGGTTTCAGCACTGCGGCTCGTTCCATCTAACTGGGAACCCAACGGTTAACGGCCGCAGCAAAACAGCCAGCGCCAGTACTCCTCGTGTCCACCATCTTGCCGTTGCCGGATTTCTATCTCCTGGAAAACACATGAAAACACTCTGCAAGGTGTCTTTTAAGTACACAGGTACCACCCCTTTAGCGTTTATTTGCTTCACCGAGGAAGTAGACAGGTACGACCCCTTCAGGGTTTCTTTGCTTCACACCGGAAGTACACAGGTACGACTCCTTTAGGGTTTCTTTTCTCCACACAGATACTACACAGGTACGACCCCTTTCGGGTTTCTTTGCTCCACAGAGGAAGCAGACAGGCACGACCCCTTTAGGGTTTCTTTGCTTCGCGCAGGAACTACACAGGTACGACCCCTTTAGGGTTTCTTTGGTTCTCGCAGGAAGTAGACAGGTACGACCCCGTTAGGGCTTCTTTGCTTCACACAGGAAGTACACAGGTACGACCCCTTTAGGGTTTCTTTGCTTGACACGGGAAGTACACAGGTACGATCCCTTTAGGGTTTCTTTGCTCCACACAGGAAGTACACAGGTACGACCCCTTTAGGGTTTCTTTGCTTCAGAGAGGAAGTACACAGGTACGACCCCTTCAGGGTTTCTTTGCTTCACACAAGAAGTACACGGGTACGACCCCTTTAGGGTTTCTTTGTTTCACACAGGAAGTACACAGGTACGACCCCTTTAGGGTTTCTTTGCTCACAGAGGAAGTAGACAGGTACGACCCCTTTAGGGTTTCTTTGCTTCACACAGGAAGTACACCGGTACGACCCCTTTAGGGTTTCTTTGGTTCTCACAGGAAGTACACAGATACGACCCCTTTAGGATTCAAACAAAGTAGCAGAAGGACAGCAGAGCAGAACAGAGAAGGAGGAGCAAGACACAGCAGAAATTTTACAAGCAGCAAGGGCTGCTTTGTCAACCTAACGGGAAAACCTTATGAACCTTGGGTTCAGAACAGACATGTTTCGGTTATTTATGTCGATGATGACTATTATTATTATTATTCCATTACAGTTTTAAGCGATGCAAACTTTGCAGTGTGAGCGCTTTTTTGACGCGCTTCTATTTGAAATCTCACCTCGTGTCCACCACCCTGCCATTGCATTTCCATGTCATGCAGCGAAACGATCTACAAAGACAAAGATGTCTCAACAAAACTGATGTTGTGTACCTTTGTTTTTGCTCATGATCCATCGGTTGTTTTGGACACGCGCCTCTGTCTGAACTCCCACCTCGCAGGTCTTTTTCTTTTTCACCTGAAGGGATGAAACGCGCACCTAGTTTCCACCTCGTTCGAGCAATCTGGGCCCTGGGCCCATACTCCAGAAGGCCCCGGGTGTATGAGGGCTGCCTCAGCATGAAGTCACCGCAATCATGGCGATTGACTAAGAATTGAAACATGCAGTTTGTATTTCAAGTGCTTGGAAGCACGGCTAACACCAAGATATTCAATGGCACAAGTGAACTTACTGCCGCACCCTGCGCGGTGAGTTTGCGGGAAGGCCTTGGCAGCCAACATCAAGAAAATGACTAGCTATCTTGAGTTGCAAGCCAGCAAGACCTGCACTGCTCGAAGAGCCTGCCGGCCACATATCTTTCAAGGTCTTCAAACGTAAGAGTGCAAGAATACAACGGTCAAAAGGAAAGACACGTTGTCAGTCAAGGCCGCCTCCCCACTCAACGCCCTTGGTAGCGGACATAGTGCAAAGTCTTGAGCCATTTGCACGTCATGTAGCTGGGTGTCTACTTGCAAACGAAGCATGGAAGTCAAACATTATCAAATAGTCTTTAATGACATCAATTTCTGTGATTCTGTTCGTAGCTATGACTCCAAGAGTGTTTTTTTTCGTCTGTGTGCTCCAACGTCTGGGACCCCACATTTCATAAAGTTCATGTATGTTGTTGGTTAGGTATCCCTAAGGATGTCTCATAAAAAACAAAAACCATGTTGGTTCCACAGCCACTCTGTCACCATCATCCTCTGCAGCCCTTTTTGGAAACCCTGGTTCTGGCTCCAACGCAGTCTCTCCACCAATGGGGCGTGAGCTTCTTTCTTCGGCCACTCACAAGCCCAACAAAGGTTTGTAGCTGAAACGCGTTTGAGCCAAATACAACTCCTTGTGTGCTATGGACGACCCCGGTGAGATTCGTCCAGCGCATTTCAAGATATTGGTGTTCCAGCAAGAAGGGCTGCAAAAGGTCTGAAAGGATCAACTTGTGCTTGTGCTGGGAACGAACTTCCCGGAATATGCATCGATTCGCTCTCGAAATTCAATGGTTTCAAAAAGAATTGCCAAAAGATCATCCAGCATGACCGTCGATTCCTCGAAAGCAGTGTAGGGGTCTTCAAATGCACTCGCGTAAGTCATAGAAACCGAGCAGTATCCTAGCAGTTTTGCAACAACTTGTGAAGCCTTTGCGCCTCTGCAGGGTGGCGCCCAAGGAGGGCGATGCTGTCAGTCACCAGTTCCAGTTGATCATCCAGCAGGATCGAGTATGCCAGGTCTTGAGCTAGCGTCAAAGCCTCCCTTGTCAAGCCATCATCTTCCCAGTTGGTGAATATTCTGGCAAATTTTGCTAAGAAATCTATGTCAAGACAGTGAAAGACAGAGCGGCAGTATGCCAGGATTCTGAGAAAGTTCTGACACATCCTGGGCTCCAAGTTGTGATGGGCCAGTGGTGCCAAAATAGCCTCTGCTATAGACAACCGCAACTCACCAGCAGGGCTCAAGCAAACGCGTCCAAGAAGACTAGTCGTCGCTAGCAGCAATGGTCCGGTGGGGGTTGACTCCACTTCGAGCATAAGCTGCTGTGCAAGGATCTGCTGGAAACGAAAGGTAAGTTCAGGCTCGATCTTGTGCCATCTGTGAAGCCCCCTCACCCAGATATCCAAACCTGCAGGGTACGATTGTTCACGTGCCCTGTTTTTTTCGCAATTTAGAAATCTTTCAAACCTAATGCTAGTTTCTGGGGCGGTTCTTTAGTCATTGAGTCCAGTTGTATGGAGCCACGCCTAACAATTCTTCGGAACCATCAGCCAAATGTTCCTTTGCAGCATCATCGCCATGCTCTACCATGATCTTCTCATATTCTCGCCATTCCAAGACGGCGTGTTTCCTTGTATAAACACTCACAGTTCTGAAGGAAGAAGGACAAAAGTTGGACACCAGCTGAAAAAGGTCAGGAAACCGGCAGAGACAAGCATTTCTTTAGCCCATGACAACTGTGCCAAAAGGGATGTGGCTTCACAGTAAATCCTCGTATTCTTTGTTCACACACATGCGAACTCACACCGCGCCAGAAACGTTTGGGTTTGCGTTGTTTTTTTTTGCCAAACTCCCTATGCATTCCTTTTATTCTACTTGTACATGTATTCCTTGTTCTTTCCCGTTCTTGTTGCTGTCGAGTTCCTTTGCCTTAGGCAACAAGATTTTCTTCTAGCATCGTTCCTTTCAATACAACGATAGAACCTGGCATGGACTATTCTGACGTGATTATTCATGCCGCAAGTTCCTGCAAATTCAGCATGCATATGCTTGACACCTGCTTGGCAAGGAACTTGGGAAGTAAAACTTGCGTGTCTGGCCATGTAACGACGCAGGTGCGGAAATCAAAACCATGTTGTGCAATTGTCCTTCAAACATGCAATGTCTTCTCTTAAAGAAGGCTCAATAATGCGAAAATCTAACCGTGAGACCCGTACACCTGCAATTGTCGATAACTGGGTCAGCAGAAGACTTTCGTTGCAAAGACTTCGCGCACTGAACGAGGACAATACGGACCGCAAACTCAAACTTGTCAGTGTTTTGACAGAGATGGAAAGGAGCGCCAAACACCTTGCTTGACTAAATGGGATATCATGTGTATATGTATATATATATCATTGGTTGAACAGAAGAAGCAAGCAATCACGTTCCAACCACAGACCCACCGTGTTAATGCAAAGAACCGGCAAAGAACACAAAACCAAAGCAGTGACTCACGCGGCATGTAAATTATCTGGCTGGAAACTCCTCTTACACATTCTCTGCAGCTCCAACACACAGACTTTCGACCTCCCGAAAACAGGCCCTTTTGCAGTGTTCGAATACACCCCGCACATCCCCGCACCATTTCTATACGGCCACTTCTGCAAGCTCTGCATGGATGTTTCGCCAAGAAAGGATCTGTTTTGCGGCCCCAATCTGCCCCAAATCCATTCACCACTTCCAACGATATCCCGCAACCCTGCATACCTGCCAGCTCAACGGCTCAACGCCCACCATCCATTCCATGCTCTCCAGGCAGCAACGGTTTCGAAACAAAAGCCCAAACATCAAATATATGGTCCTGCAATGGTGCTGGGGTCTTACTCAAGTTACAGAACAAAACAATAGATACCATGACTTCAAAATACACATCCGATAGAGGCTGGCAAAATGCCACACAATCAGGATCATTTTGTTGCTTGGCACCCCACCCACTCACAAACACACACACACATTGCGCTGACTGGTTCAAGCATAAGATCCTTACCAATCTAGCGATCCGATGCGATCTGAAGGTACTAGAACGGGATCAGGTCTGCTAAAAAGCAAACTGTAGTGAGAAACCTCCGAATGTCTGCTGGACTGGCGCGGTGTTTGGAACAAAACTGAATCAAACATATTCAGTTCCAGATAAATTTGTTGCTGAACAGCCTGCCAAAACCTTGGAAGAAAAGAAACCAGAACCATAGACATAGGCTGCCCATCATAAAATAAATATCATGTGATGGCAATGTGGCGTCTCCCACCTCTGGTGGCTTAGCTGTGGCCAGCTTTGCAACAGCTCTGCAGACATGCACATGAAAATCGTGAGTTGCTTTCCAAGGAGCGTCCCATCGTGATGAAGATGGAGGGATTCAATGTCCACCAGGTTGTAAAGATGAGCCACCCATACCTCACTTCGACACCCACAGCTTGCGCACTATGCTTTTGAACACAAAGCTGCCCCACCTTCTTGCTTGAGAAGAAGTGGGAAACTGCTCGCGTTCCATCTCGGACCAGTTCTTTCACCTGGAAACCATCTCTTGCTGTGGGATCTGTGGGCATTCTGGCGCGCTGACACTTAGCTACTGTTGTCGCTAAATCTGAGCTGAGACACTGGAAGGAATTGCAGGAGACGAGGTAGCAACCTAAACCACGTCTCAACATGGAAGCAATGGTTTAGCTGAACAAACCGGCAGCAATCCATCGGCTGCTGAACATGCTGAGCGGCTCCGGAGGCAAATCATCAAGGCTCTCTACCTCGGCGACGTGTCCAACAGAACACGCTCCAACAGAAGACGCTGTTGTGCATCAATGAAACCAGCCAAGCTGCACTGCCCTGTTTCATTTGAACAGGTCTTTCCCAATTGGACTCGTATTCCAGGTCGATGTCGAACTGGTCGAACTGCGTCCTGTTTGTATCTTGCAACCTTGGAAGCTCCAACGGCCACCGCCACAGCATCCAAAAAGATCCAAAACGATCCAAAAAAGAACGTGCAATGATTTTATAGATGGGAAATTTGCCGAAATTTGCAGAATTCATTGCCAGAGTTTGCAGAATTCAGCACTTCAACTGGCTTCGATTTGCCAAGCGACCCACACGGCATCTCCAGTCTCCAGTCCTCATTGATTGGAAAACCATGTGCCTCGTCCAAGCGCTGCACGCACTTGGTTTGCAAGTCTTCCTGCAGAGAAAAAACATGACAGATTGCAAAGTAAAAACTGTCAGCAAGCAGTTTCCATCTTAACAAGAATATTGCTTTACCACCAAGTTGGGAAGCAAATGTGAAACTGGGTGAGTGAATCCTGGACGCACCCCTGCATGCACGTCATTCCGTGGAATTTTGGAGCCGTCCAAGATGTAGGGGCTCAATCGTTGTTTGCCATGGGTCATGGGTAAACAATGCTAGAATCTAGCTAGAAAACTAAGTGTTGTGCTTTGGTGTTTGGAGCGCACTGTCCCAAACACTTGCCTTCAGGCAACTTTGACAGGGTACAGTCTGGTTGTGTGATCACAGGGGCGGTTGCCCACGCTAATTCATACATATATATTTATATATATATATATATATATATATATTTACTTATGTATGTATGTATTTATTTATGTTTATTTATTCTTTGGTTCGTCCATGATGAGATTTTTTATCGAGCACTGTAGCGGAGCCACCTCTGGCGACTGCGGAGCGGTGGTTGAACGGCACGAGCTCCTGGGTGTCTCCTGACTGAGAGCAACAAATCTCAACTGGACACCAGGAGAATCATCTAGGAAAATCATAGGAAACTTTTCTCAACTGGACTTTACTGGACATCATGGGAAACTCATGGAAAAAAAAAGGAACAATCCATGGAAAAATCATGGAAAAGATTGGAGAAATAAGTCCAGTTTGATCATCTTTCACAAATCGATCAGTTCATCAAGTTGAATCAGCTGATCATCCAGGATTTGATCAGCTGATTCCAGGAGATCAGATGAATCCATGGGCTTGCAATGGCATCACTGATGGCAATCATCAGCTGATCTCCTGGGCTTTGACTCCTTTGACCATGGCAAGTTCTTCCTTCAGCATGGCAACCTGCGTCAAAAACTCGTGGCTTGGTGCAAGGCCTGCACGCAGATCCAACTTATTTTCTAGTGAAAACGTCCTTTCCAATCTTCATGATGATTCCACCGAAATGCATCCCCCCAATCAATTGCTTTGTCAAATCAGGATACATCAAATTGTCAGAGTCTACCCTGCCTGCTGCTCCAGTCCGTCTAAGCGTTTTCTCAAATCCTGATGCTGGATATGCTGGCAAGCTTGATCGAAGTTCCACTATGTTCCACTGCTACGTGGTGGAACTCAGCGTCTGACCAAATTGTCCTCCTCTTTCGAATTCAGATCTTCCTGCACCAACGCACCAATCCGATATGGCCATCTCCATATCGCACATCTTTTGTCAAAAATGCCGTTTTAAGGGGAAAAAGATGGAAAAGGCACGTCCGGGAAGGGAGCCATCAATGTCATCAATATCATCTATATCATCAATATCATCCATATCATCAATATCATCCATATCATCAATATCATCAACATCATCAATATCATCAAGATCATCAATATCATCAATGTCATCAATATCATCAATATCATCAATATCATCAATATCATCAATATCATCAGTATCAT
>Ga0126342_10009680_pt1 | contig 17268 bp, 17 predicted proteins | sample Cyp1metagenome_FD_92528 | JGI IMG/M metagenome (GOLD analysis project Ga0126342, IMG submission 92528) | Coral microbial communities from Lord Howe Island, Old Settlement Bay, Australia - Cyphastrea 1 metagenome | ecosystem: Host-associated > Invertebrates > Cnidaria > Coral ... | reverse complement strand
GGACGAGGCAGGAGGAGGCGGAGGAGGAGGAGGAGCAGGAGGAGGAGGAGGAGCAGGAGGAGCAGGAGGAGGAGGCAACTGACATAAAATCTAACAACCCTCACCTGGCAGGTGGGGAAAAACGCACTTTCTGAGCGGGAACGGTCCATGTGTTGAAGTGTAAGAGCGGGCGGGCGGGCGAGCGGGCGGGCGGGCGGCCGGGCAACCGGTCGGCCGGGCGGGCAGGCGGGCAGGCGGTGTGAGTGTCAGTGTGTGCGTGGGTGCAGCTTTATGATGTTTTATGTGTGTGTGGGTGGGTAGGGTAGCTGGGTGGGTGGCTGGGTGCATGGGTGGGTGGATGTTGTCTTGCGAGCATGATGAGGCAAAAAACAGATACAGACACATTTACCATCATTTACTTGGTTATAGGAAAAAGGCTGGTCTGGAAGTCCCTAAGGGTGTTGGATCAAGAAAAACAATATGCTGCCAAGCCAACCAGTCTTATTCATAAAATAACCTGGCTCCACAAGAGCGTCCAGCCCTTCACTTTTCGATTCAAACGAGTCACGTTCCTGGGAAGAACTTTGGGTCGTTGACAATATGCAAGACCCGAAGATGTGAAGGAATGAACATGCTGTCCTCGATGAAAGGGGCAAAGAAACATAATTGCTGCACTGAACGGAAAGTGAAAGGTGAAAGAATACAAAGCAAAACAATACACAACACACATCAAACATCATCTATGACATGACTTATGAAAACTTGCTTGGCTTTGCTGACGAGTAGTCGAAATTGTCGGGAAGAACTGCCCCACCAAGAGATCGCAAACGCGTCGCTTTGCCACAGTTTACTTGCCCTACAAGAGCCACATACCTCATCTGGGCTAGCCCATGTAAGGTCAGAATGACCAAAACGGCCGCCAATAATTCCAGGCGAAAGCAACAATCAAAAAGTTTGTCCGATTTTTTGCCCAGATGCGTCCCCTGATCCACCACTATCCTGCCTTTGCACTGCACTTGTATTTGATTCAACAAGGTAGGTCCTGGAACCCAATGTTAGGAACCAAGAACCAGAAACATCTGAAACTTGATGCGGGAAAGTGGACAAGTGAAGCCGTTCAGATCGTTCAGTGCCTGTTAAAGAAGTTGCGGCTAGTGTGTTAGTGTGTGTGTGTGTGTGTGTGGGCGCGTGCGTGTGTGTGGCGCACTTTACACATAAATAAAGTGTTTCAATCACACAACAGTAGTCCTGTGCGAAGATTCCGCAAAATGTAGGTAACACTGGGGTCCTCCAACCTTGCAAAATGTCTGATTGGAATGGAAAGTGGAAGGACGTTGGCTTTCAACTCATATGCGAAGGCTGTTTGCGCCACACGGTTTCAAAAGGTCTCTTACCGCCTGGCATTGTTCAGCTAAGAGGCGTGATCGGTAGCAAATCCATGCGAACCTGAGCTAAGCACTTCATCATTGAACACGGCATCATTGGATCTGGCATGGGCCATCTTTCCCTCTGCCCAGCCCCTCCTGTGATCACCCAGTGATGGACCAAGCAACATCGTCTGCTCGCTTCTTCACGACCCGTTCCCGCATGTAAGCAGTGGCCTCTCGTAAGTGGTCCCTTAGAAGGCATGGGGCCAGGACGACATGAGCAAGGTTCATTGCTGAGCCTCGTGCTGGAAAAGCCGCCCCCCCTGATGTGCACATAATATCTAGTCGAAACTTGAAAGTTAAAGCTATGTTGGCAATTCAACGGTGCCGAAAAATACTCAGGGAGTGGAATAAATTTACCAATATTTAACCCCTTAACCGTTAACCACCGTCATCCACAGCAACGAGTAGAAAACGCTCTTTTCGGTGTGTGCGCCTTCCATGCATGAGTTTGTAGCCGCCGCTGCAGCTGCTACACTTGAAGACCCACCTTGGCAAGCAGAAGGCTGATGCGCTCATACCAAAATCAAGCATGGGCGGATTAATCATCACAATACGCGGCAGCTGCGTATTTTTGGACGTTAAGTTGTCTGGGCTCTGTCGCTAGCACAGGCGGCACGGCTGCTAATTACGGCTAAGCTCTTTCAACCATCATGAGTGAACCCGGGGCTTCCCAATCCGAACACCCCGCTTCGAAACAAGTTGGGAAGCAACCCTGCTCATGAACATTACGCAAGGCATAGCAGCGACTGGCTCCATTCAATGTGTTGGCCCGCTACATCTTCGAGAAGCAGGGTCAGGATTCAAGCATTCTAAAACACGTTCTCTCCATAGTCCAGACCTCAACAACTGAGTCTGCAATCTTCGAGCAGCTGGCTCCGTCATCATCCGTGCAAGCTGTCCCATGAGCCGCACCACGCATTCACGGTATGATTGTAGCTGCGAGCTGGAGGAAGAGGTGCCATGAGAGGGGATGCTGCAGCACATTCAAAAAGCACGCAGCCAAATGAGCAAATGTTGACACAGGGACGCAAGTGCTTGCAAATGTCTCCGGAAGATGTGTTCCACAGCTCAAGTGGTCTATAAGGAGCACTAAAATATGCATCGAACCTTATCGAGGCAGCTTCAATCCCCATCATCTCAGACATTCCCAAATCCGCGAGTTTCATGCATGAAGTCTCCTGGGCATTCCTGGGCCCACAGAATGTTGGCCGGTTTGTTTGAGATCCAAATGAAGGATGTGGATGCTGTGCAAAACTTGCAGGACAGCTTTAAGCTGCGTGGCTAGGCGCTGCAGTGCGCGTCCAGTCAAAGCACCAGTTTGGATGAGCACCTGGAACACGCTTGACCCAGCAAACTCGAAAGCCAAGTAGGGGAACAGCTGCGGTTTGCATTCGCTTTCCAGCAAGGAAGGAAAAAGTTGCCGCGTTTCTTCCTGAAGCTTGTATTTCATTAAAAATCAGAACCTTTTGCTTCAAGGAGATCATAGCTTTGCTGCCCTTGAAGATCTTCAGGGCGCAGAAGCGGCCGTAGGGCATCAGGCCTTTCAGCACAGTCCCGTAAGAGCCTTCACCACCGTGATCTTCCCAAATCTGAGGAGCGCCTGGTCCTGCTCTTCCACAGGTTGCGTGGATAGCTGGGACAGCTGAGACGGCCGTGGCATTCTGCATGCGCCAAGTGGGCAGGCCATGGCTTTTCATGGCGTCTCTTTGCGCCATGAACTCCGATCTGCTTTTTTCCTTGTAGTTGTTCTTCTCAGACTGTGTCAATGTTGCCTAAGCTTTTGCAATGCGTTGCATTTCATGTTGGAATTTTGTTTGCTGGCGCCTTTCTTCACCTTGCTGTGCCGTTTTATAAGGAAAAAGTGCAGAAGCGTTGCGAGCTTTTGGCACTGTCCCTCAGCAACTCTTCGCATCGCTGCCTTCCTTTTGCAGCTGCCAGCCCTGATTCTGCCCCTGGTTCTGCCCTTGCTTCTGCCCCTGGTTGCACCGCTGGCCCTGTCCGCCCTCTCCCTGCTGCAACGAGTGGGACGGCTGTGACGGCTGGGACGGCTGTTGCTGCCAAGTCTGCTGACCCCAGCTGAAAAGCGGGCATGGCGGGGCGAAGTGGGGCTGTCGGCGCAAACATGGTTCCGCCCCGCCCATCATCCACGGCTGTCATCGCTGGGGGAAAGCGGCGGCTGCTGCTGCTGCTGCTGAGGCTCCAGTGGCTCCTGCCCAAAGCGCGATGGTGGGCGAGAAGTGGAAAACTTGCCAGGTGCGATGTGCGTATTGGGCAAGCTGGCAAACTCCATGTCATTTGTGTTCTTGTAGGTCTGGCGACAATATTTGTACGCATGGACGTTCGACTGTGCGATCGCCATCTACACACCATCAGGGATCGAAGAGCATCTGGCCAATGTGACAGTCCAAGGCCGCCCTTTCGAATCTTCCCACCGGGTCAACCGAAGTGCAAGCACCATGGACGTTGCCGTCTTTGCGGCCACAAGTGCTCTCTCCTGAAGCAAGTTTTCGTAATTTTCCAAAAACCATACCAGGGTCTTCAAAGGCACAGGGAAAGCATGCGCTCATGAAACGCATATCATGGGCATAAGATGGCATAAGAAATTTTTGCTGAAGTCAAATCCAAGCTACAACTTGCACGCCATCCCACAAAAGGTTGAAGTCATCAGGGCCCTCCCCAACCCACTGGATGGTGCAGGCTGCTCGTGACCCGGGGGTCCACTTGTCCCGTCGAAGTCATCCTTGAAGCACTCGCCCTTGCAGGCAAGCAGCGATGTTTGAAACCCGGAAACAGATCGCTAAGGACTAAGTTAGGGGGTTACACACACACATGGCATAGTTTTGAATAGTAAAATAATTAATTGCAAAAAATAACCCCCCACACGCACACTCTTATTCTGTACATGTTTACTTACATATCATATCATGTATGTGTGTGTGTGTGCAATTTATGTGAACATAATTTGTGCTACTGCTAGCCTACACATAGATGGTTCCTAATTAATCCAATTTAAACTTCATCCAGCCTGCAGAATCCATTGCGGGGTGCCTTCGAACTTCCGCTGGGCCACGTCAGCAGCTCGATAGGTGAGGACGTACAAGAATCCCGCACGCCTGCTGAGGCATGCCAGCTTGTTCCTGTCCTCGACGGCCATGACCACCTGGTTCTGATCAGAGAGATTGGCATCCAAGCTTCTGAAACAATCGCGCTGCCCCCCCCCCCAAGTTGGACGTCACTGGCGTAGAGGCCAACCGGCATGAGCTTGCCGTCATTGCCCCATGGAAGCGCCCACCGGGACCATGACATGTGCTGCAGAATTTGGAAAATTAGACGACGTTCTGTTCTAACAAACTAGATTTTAGTTGAAACGTGTGACTATGTGACCAAGAACTTCCATATCATTCTAGGACAGCTAGGACAGCTGGACTTCCATGTCTTTAGGCTCTCCCAGTCCTTGCTAGGCACTGGCAATCTATAGCCTCGGGCTGCTCCATTCATCACACATGAGAAAAGCAGCGCATTACAGGTGATGACGCCGTTGTCCTCATGCACTTCGGCGAACTGTTCCAGGTGCTCTCGGATGATGGTCGACAACTCAGCCAAAGGAAGGTCGGAAAAGAACAATCACTCGCTCTGGCAGTTTCACGTTTAATCCCTCTAAGCTCTATCCAAATAGGAAAAGGCATGACTCAAGCCACCATGGCAAATCAATAAAATCAAAACTGTTCGGAATGAACGCTGGTCAAAGTCACGACCATGAACCTCTGGGAGATGCCTCCCCCCGCTGGGATCTTTGCAAGCAAATCCCGGGCAGTTTCCACGATGTGCCGCTCGGAAGCTGGCAGCATAAAGCCTGAAGCAAAGTGGGTATAATGCTTTGGGCGTAAAATCACAAATTGCAAACTGCAAACTTTCTTATTCTTCATCCTGTCCAACATTTAATCTTGGTAAAGAAATAACTTACGTTTAGACACCCCAGTACCTGCGCAAATGCTGGTGGTGGTCTCGTAGTTCTTGACCCCATTCGCGTAGAAGCTGTTCAGCAAAGTATTGCACCCGAAAAGAAACCAACTGAAGTCATGCTGGGTATCGTACTTTTCACGAAAGATTTCTGGCGCCTGGCTTCTGCACCTCTACCTGCTCCAGCAACATGCCATCCATGCGCATGTGAAAGGGCGTGCTGCCTACTGCAGCCATGACCGTCTCCGCGATCTCCTGCCGCATAGATCAGGACACCGCGTTCTCGCCACCTGCAGGCACCAGCCGGCCTTCAGCTTGGACGGCTGGGACAGCTGCTGTTTGATCATCTCCAGTGCCTCCAGCCGGATCGATTTGATCACCTCCGTCATCTCGAGCAGGCTCTGCAGGCTCTTCGTCGTCGCCGTCCTCAATCACAGGCGCGTCGCCTTGAATGACCGCTGCATCTGCTGCGTGACAGTGCTCGTACAGCTGGAACTGCTTGGACAGCTGCAGGAATGAAATGAATGAAACTCCCCAATCATGAAAATGACAAACTCTTTTAACTTTAACAATAAGTCTCTGCTCGGCCAAGCCACGAATCAAATAACCCATTGTTATGCAAATCAAAGCAAATCAACAACAATACAAAGGGACCTGCGGCTTAGAGACAGGCACCCACCCGCCCATGCAAGCCGTCTGCGCCGCAAGGCAGCTGATGGAGAGGCAAAAATAGATGGCCTCAGCATGGTTGTGGACAGCTTGGACAGCTTGGGACAGCTAGAACAACTTGGGGAATCAAACAGAAAGCATATCAATGCAATGCCTATTATATTATTATAATAGTTCCTACCTTTATATTTCCAATCGTGACCCTTGAGCCCTGATTGGAAACCAAATCCAGCACCCAAAGGTCTTCAGGCCGCGACCTAGGGTCAGGATGATTCGAGGGATGAAGTAGAGAACAGCTTTGGGCAGCGGGGGCGGCGAGGGGTTGATGACAATGATACTTGACAGATACAAAATTTGGATACACACTTCAGAACTATGTGATGTGGCTGCAAGCTGCAAAAATCAAAAAATATCCTAAGTATCAATGTAGAAAGTTAAATCGGTAAAACTGCAGAAATCTACAGAATGCTATGGACGTGTAAATGAATCTGATGAATCTAAATCGAATGTCCCTAGCGATAAAGGAATTCAAGAAAACGATCAGAAACTGCAAAGGACGCCCTTGATTTCTACATGGAGATGGAGATTGCCACCTTTCCGACAATTAGCGGAGCAAGAGCCAGTACGAAAGCAGCAGCTAATGAAACCACACTCCAACTCCAATGAATGAAGCGCTGGGCATACAGTCGCAGCACAGCCCAGATTAAGTACGGAAGCTGCAGCAAGTTCCCAGCGAACAACACTTTGCATCTTGCAATCTGAATACATAATTTAAATACAAAAGCTTTGCATTGGGGAGCTACTGGCTCAGCAGCTTTGACAATCATTGACATTTCTTCGCAAACGCCGTTCTGGTCAATCAAATGGTTTTGAACATGATGGAAGCTGAAAGGTCATGGGTCATGACCCACTTCGTTCGAGATGGGTGCGTGCGGTTTAAACTGACAGAACAACTCAATCAATGTAGGAACTTTCAGTTTAACTCAACTGTATTCTTTTGGCTCTAGAAGCCAGTTTAACCGAACCAGCTCTTTGCAATTCAGGTGCTGCATTTTCTTTCTTTCGTGGAGGTCAGTGGGCAGATTCAACAGCTCCTGAAAACAAATGCACAGGACCTGTGTTTCAAAGTCAAGACCCAGGTCAAGACCATCACTTCTATGGTTTTTGCACATTCTTGCGCACACGTGTTTCAAAATTGTCGGAGTCATAACAATCCATATCGATTCGCACTGACTTTACCTGCATAAGGGGACGGCAGCCTATGCCGCACCCCTGCTTCGCTGCGATCCACCAGGAAAGACTAAGCTCTTCAGCCTATTGCAAGCAAGCTTCCACCATCCGGTACATTGACGGCGCAATCATCCTTGGATAGATCCGAAACAAGCCAGTTGTGACTTGCAAGTGTGCCGCGCGCTATCTGGAGAAATCTGGAGGATTTTTCCTGAAACGTGTGTCGGTAAGCAGTACATAGGAACACTGCTGAACAGGGCGCGAGAAAAAAAGTAATCACGTGTAATAACGATTTCTCCAGTTGAAAGCACCATAGCCCAGGCATGCAGCATAAATGCAACTCATCTTGACATGGAGGCATCGCTCGACGCCACTTGGACCACAAGGATTCAAACACAGTTTTCGCACTCTCTGCCTGCTCGCAGCATCGGGACGTGAAGGTTTCCTCATGCAAAACGAGGGGCTGAATTTCGACGAAGATGTCGTATATTTGGTTGGTGACCTCCTCCATGGTTTGGAAGATCTGAATGTCACACCTTGGATGTTTGGACTTGCCACTAGATCCGCCCGCATCAAACTGTGGTTTGGACAGCACCCTTGACCCCGTTCAAGCAGATTATGCAACACCTTGGGTAGACTTATGACAATTTTAACCAGCCACACGTTGGAAATCCAAAATTATTTATTTTTGTCGATTTATTATCATTTTACTTATCACCAAAATCATCACCAAATTTGCTGGGGCTTCCCAAAGATTCCATTTTGGAACTTCTGGCAGCCCCAGTTTCCCTTGCGGAGGTTCTTGAAGTTTCCATTTTGGGGGTTCCGGGCCGTCCCCCCCAGAGAGGCGCGGAGGCCACCAAAATTGCCGATTTTTAGCCAATCTTGAAAAAATCAAAAAAACGTTTAAAAAAAAAACCTCGAGTTTTTTCCCTTGTTTTCAGCGTTTTTTTTTTCGATTCCCAAACGTATTTTCATTTTTTTCGACTGCGCAATCGCCGTCGTCACTGGCACAATCGCGGTCGTCACTGCGAAATTGCGTTCCGGCTTTGCGGGAGTTGCGATGGAGGCAGTATCATGCAGCGCGCATCACGGTTGCCCGGTGACGGTAGCGGAAGTTTCTAACATAGGAAGCTTTTTGGGCCCTTGGTAGGTTCCAGTGAAAATGCAAAATAATCGGATTAGAACGAGCGGTGACTTAGATATTTGTGTGGTGAGCCTGATTTGCTGGTGATGTTTATTAGGATGACCCACATGATACAGAAATAAAGCTAGCCAAACAGATGAAGATTTTGAAGATAAGTTTGGTGATAACCAAAGTGATGATTTTTGGAAACAATGTTCTTGTGAGCCCCAGCCTGTGGCTCCCAAATTCTCATAAGGGTAGACGCCGAGGGGGGGTTGCCCAAATGTCATTTGGTTTGTACGGGTGGCTAGTGGGGCGGGGTGGGGGGTTGTAAAAACGGTCTGCTGCATTTGCATAGAGCTATGATGCTACGCTAACGATTTTCTCGTGTGATGCTGCCCTTACAATTCACCATGTGTGCTTGCAGGTTCAGATGATGCTACGCTACAACTCTTCATATGTACCTGCAGGCTCAGATGATGCTACGCTACAACTCTTCATGTGTACCTGCAGATTCAGATGATGCTACGCTGACGACTCTCCGGTTGCACTTGCAGACTCAAATGAGGCTACGCTAACGACTCTTCATTTGTACCTGCAGGCTCAGATGTTGCTACGCTAACGACTCTTGATTTGTACCTGCAGGCTCAGATGATGCTACGCTGACGACCCTTCATGTGTACCTGCAGTTCGGATGATGCTAGGTTACAACTCTTCGTGTGCACCTGCAGGCTCAGATGATGCTACGCTGACGACTCCTCATGTGTACCTGCAGGCTCAGATGATGCTACGCTGACGACTTTTCATGTGTACCTGCAGGCTCAGATGATGCTACGCTGACGACTCTTCATGTGCACCTGCAGGCTCAGATGATGCTACGCTACCGACTCTTCATGCGCACCTGCAGGCTCAGATGATACTACACTGAAGACTCTTCATGTGTACCTGCATGCTCAGAGGATGCTACGCTACAACTCTTCATGTGTACCCGCAGGCTCAGGTGATGCTACGCTGACGACTCTTCATGTGCACCTGCAGGCTCAGATGATGCTACGCTGCCGACTCTTCATGTGTACCTGCAGGCTCAGATGATGCTATGCTGATGACTCTTTATGTGAACCTGCAGGCTTAGATGATGCTACGCTGACGACTCTTCATGTGCACCTGCAGGCTCAGATGATGCTACGCTGACGGCTCTTCATGTGCACCTGCAGGCTCAGATGATGCTACGCTGACGACTCGTCATGTGCACCTGCAGGCTCAGATGATGCTACGCTGACGGCTCTTCATGTGCACCTGCAGGCTCAGATGATGCTACGCTGACGGCTCTTCATGTGCACCTGCAGGATCAGATGATGCAACGCTGACCACTCTTCATGTGCACCTGCATGCTCAGATGATGCTACGCTGACGACTCTTGAAGTGCACCTGCAGGCTCACATGATGCTACGCTGACGACTCCTCATGTGCACCTACAGGCTCAGATGGTGCTATACGCTGAAGACTCTTCATGTGCACCTGCAGGCTCAGATGATGCTACGCTGACGACTCTTCATGTGCACCTGCAGGCTCAGAAGATGCTACGCTGACGACTCTACATGTGTACCTGCAGGCTCAGATGATGCTACGCTACCGACTCTTTATACGCACCTGCAAGCCCAGACGATGCTACGCCACAACTCTTCATGTGTATCTGCAGGCTCAGCTGTTGCGACGCTGATGACTCTTGATGTGCACCTGCAGGCGCAGATGATGCTACGCCACAACTCTTCATGTGTACCTGCAGGCTCAGATGATGCTACGCTGACGACTCTTCATGTGTACCTGCAGGCTCAGATGATGCTACGCTACCGACTCTTCATGCGCACCTGCAGGCTCAGATGATACTACACTGAAGACTCTTCATGTGTACCTGCAGGCTCAGAGGATGCTACGCTACAACTCTTCATGTGCACCTGCATGCTCAGATGATGCTACGCTGACGACTCTTCATGTGCACCTGCAGGCTCAGATGATGCTACGATACAACTCTTCATGTGGACCTGCAGGCTCAGATGATGCTACGCTGACGACTCTTCACGTGTACCTGCAGGCTCAGATGATGCTACGCTGACGACTCTTCATGTGTACCTGCAGGCTCAGATGATGCTACGCTGACGACTCTTTCTGTGTACCTGCAGGCTCAGATGATTCTACGCTGACGACTCCTCATGTGTACTGTGTACCTGCAAGCTCAGATGATGCTACGCTGACGACTCTTCATGTGCACCTGCAGGCTCAGAGGATGCTGCGCTACAACTCTCCATGTGCACCTGCAGGCTCAGAAGATGCTACGCTGACGACTCCTCATGTGTACCTGCAGGCTCACATGATGCTGCGCTGACGACTCCTCATGTGTACCTGCAGGCTCAGAAGATGCTACGCTGACGACTCTTCATGTGTACCTGCAGGCTCAGATGATGCTACGCTGACGACTCTTCATGTGTACCTGCATGCTCAGACGATGCTACGCTGACAACTCTTCATGTGTACCTGCAGGCTCAGAGGATGCTACGCTACAACTCTTCATGTGTACCTGCAGATTCAGATGATGCTACGCTGACGACTCTTCATGTTCATGTGTACCTGTAGGCTCAGATGATGCTACCCTGATGATTCTTCATGCGTACTTGCAGGCTCAAATGATGCTGCGCTGACGACTCTTCATGTGCATCTGCGGGCTCAGATGATGCTACGCTGACGGCTCTTCATGTGCACCTGCAGGCTCAGATGATGCTACGCTGATGACTCTACGCTGACGACTCTTCATGTATATCTGCAGGCTCAGATGAAGCTACGCTGGCGACTCTTCATGTGTACCTGCAGGCTCAGATGGTGCTACGCTGAGGTCTCTTCATGTGCACCTGCGGGCTTTGAGTTGCCCCTATTTGGCTCAAGACTGGTGGGGGTGGGGTCGGGAGACGGGGGGTGTGGTGCACGGCAAGGTGCTAAAATTTGAGAAATAGGTGCTCAATTTTTTGGAAATAGGTGTTTTTTTGAAGAAAACCAGTCGGGATTCAGTCGGGATGTAGTCGGGCACCAATTTTCGAGTTTTTGGCACCACGTTTGGACCTGTCGGGAAGCAGCTAAAATCACCCAAAAACGTGCCAAAACCCTACAAAAATCATGTTTTTAAATGAATTTGGCTGCCTCCCGACATTGGTGCCCGACTGGATCCCGACTGGATCCCGACTGGCCAAAAGCGGTGCCCAAAAATGCAAAATTGATGCCCGACTGGATGATGCTACGCTGACGTCTCTTCATGTGCACCTGCAGGCTCAGATGATGCTACGCTGACGACTTTTCATGTGTACCTGCGGGCTTAGGCGATGCTACGCTGACGACTTTTCATGTGTACCTGCAGGCTTAGGTGATGCTACGCTGACGACTCTTTTCTTGTACTTGGGTGTTGTGGGCACAAGGCATCCCAGCAAGGCATATGTAGATACAACTTGGCCCACTGAAAACGGGCGAAATTGAGAAAGATACAAACGCGCAATCCCCTGTGAGGATTGTTTCCAACATGTATGTTTGCAAAAAATGGAAGTTGAGATGGTTAGGAGTTTGATAAACATCTTGAACACATGCTGAATATTAGCATCAAAGCACAACGATGTAAAGACTTCAAGATGTGCCTGGCACCACAGCGAAACATGCATTTTTCAAAGAAACAATTCTTTACATCATTTTACATCCAAACCGACTCATTCATGAACATGATCCAGCTCATCAAGAAGGCGCTGTGGTTTGGGCAGTTTTGGCATTTGATCCTCAAATTATCGTTGGGGAGAGGCTTCCTGGCAACCTTCCTGTTCACATCTGTTCACAATATTGGCTCTCTCGGAAGCCAAGCTGCAAAAAAAGTCCCAGCGAAAGGTTGCCACTAATGACCTCCAGCCCAGCGAAGCCAAACCTGAGCGCGCTCCGCAAGCCCTCAAGATGGCATCCATTCTGACATGCTGCTGGATCCTTGTGCCGTAGGGCCTACGCTTCTTCTGCAACCCTTGCCAGTCTGGGTCATGGAGTCATGCCATACACATCCATACACTACCTACTCTGAGAACTCCGAGCTCAAGCAGCCAAGAGTCCAAAAAGTGATCAACAACTCGCTGAGCCATTTGCAGAAGGAGCGATTGTTGAAAGTCAGCTGTCCTATCAGGGCACTCTGGGCACTCTGGGCACTCTGTAACTGATGCAGTGCCCACCGTATGTCTGATGCACAACATTTCAAGCGACAACTGCTTTGGTAGATCAACGTCTGATCCGCAGTGCTCTTGAACACCTCAATCTTGACATGTCTTCACACTCTTGCCAATCATTGGTCTAGATTCACAAGGACAAGGGCAGATCAAACAATGCTCCAACACATCGAGCTGTTTCGAGCCTACGTGTCGTGTCGCGGTGCGAAATGCCTTGACATGCTGCTCAAACCTTAGATGTGCACACATGCGCTCACGTGCTCACATGATCTCAGATTTCACTTTGGACTGCCCCGCACTGCATCAAACTATTCAACGCTAGTTCATGGGAAGCGTCTGATCTACTACTGCGCCGCGCTTGTTGAAGTCTGAGACCAGGCGGATATTTTTGACCTGAGGTACAGTCAAAATAGTAGAAACAAAAGGCAGTCGATGTCTGCCCTCAACCCGAAGACATATGTGTTGTGTTGGTTTGATGGTGGGAGGCTCTTTCTTGAACTCCAACCGTAACGTATCCACATTCCCAGCCAGGTGATTGTCTCGAAGGTTGAAACTCAAAGAGCTACAGCAATTCCTCTCGCTTGCTGAGTTGCCGCGTTCTCGACTTCGCTCAACTCAGCGTAAAGCGGTTGCACATAGACAAATACATTTGATTGCATGTATTTCTTGTTTAGTTTCAAATAACTTCTATTTTTTGATGGATTGTTTATGAGTGTTTATCCTGGTATCCGATTTTTGCATTTTAAGACTCTCAAACTATCAAACTATCCTGATCCTGTGCACGTTCGATGGCATGGCTTTCATAGCAAGGGTTGTAGAATGTTGTGAACAAAATCTCATCAGGTCAATCACTTCAAAGTTTCTGGAAACATCTTAGTGACTTAGTGTGTTGATGTGTGCTGGCTGCCTGGGAATGTAACAGGTAGCGGCTAGATGCTGCTGGTGCATTCGCCTGAAGACTTCTGTGGCCCCCACGGTCTTAGCCTCCGCCCGCGACTCTTCTTCCAGCACCTGACCGTTGAGTCAAAGAGACGGAGCGGCAAGCGATTCATATGATAAATATGATTTGACAATTCAACACTCTTTGGATTCTTCGCGACCGTGCCTTCTTGGTGGCACCGCTTCTGCAATACAGGAAGAGAAAAAGAACCTGAGGAAAAGCATTCTAATTCGGATAGAATAGCGATCATTCAAGAAAACAAGTTCACCCTGGCAGCAAACTCCAATAATTTTGGCGCAAATATAATCTCGTCCCTAATCCTGAGCCAGGTGCCAAAGGCAGCAGTAGAACTATCGAGATAGCAGAGGGTCGAAAGGGTTTGCTGAAGGCGTAGGGCGCTGTGATTTGAAAGATCACTAGCACTGCCTTAGTGTGCAGGTGTAAGTCACGGTGTAAGTCACGGTGTAAGTCACGGTGTAAGTCACGGTGTAAGTATTGCCCATTTGCATCACGATCTTGCACTGCCGCAAGCCGGTCAGCAAACCCGTCAATGTTCTGCAACTATGCAAGCAAGGCTCCAAATTGCCGAATGCGCTAAACCTTGGCTTTCATTGGGCTCAAAAACCAGGATCACGCGGTTTCTTTTAGATGGATTGAATCGTAAACTAAGTCTTGTGTCCGCAAGCAGAATGAAGAATAGTGACAAAGCATGACACAGCAAGTAGATAAATGCATGCAAGATATATTTGAAGAGAGCACAGGGCACGCAATCTCGTACTCACTCCAGTTCTCTTGACTTTAGTTAATGAAAAAGAACGCGACTGCACACACCTCTTAAGTGCCTCCTAAGTGGCCCTTCAAAACGAAAACAGTCGTACAGAAAAATGCACTTCTTGCAGATCGAAGACAGGTCAATGCCACATATACCCATATGAATCCCATTTGCTTGGGAGCACCATGGAAGGAACACCAGGTATTAAAGATGATTAAAGTGCAACCAATGTTGCAATCTGATGACTCCTCTGTAGCCGTCCTCACACAGTGCCGAACCACAAAGAAACCTCTCTTCAAAGGAAACTTTCACTTCGTCCGATCGCAGTTGGACACGTGACAAAAAATCGATAAGGAAACGATAAGGAAACGAGGCAAAAGGCAATTTTTGCCTAATTGGGACTGAGCTCCTAGCCTTTGCCAGTGCCCTGGAATCCTGGTGAAATGCCACGGAGATGACAGCAGGATCAGTTATGGTCTGCGCTGCGCTATTGTAGTTCCTCAGTTCTGGATGTCTGGGAGCATGGGACTGCTGTCAACAAACGGTGGTGTGTTGGGAAATACCAGCCAACTCTGATGCGGTGGTACAGCCAGGAAACAACAGTATTTACCAAGCACTAGAGAAGCTGGTAGGGGTATGTAGGGGTGATAGATACCAAATATACCAATACCAAGGCTCAAATAGCGCCGCAGCAAGCCAGATTGAAGCCAGGTGATGGTTGTGCTGGTAATGCCCCAGCTCAGGCTAAAATAGTCAAAAACATAGAGAATGCCAAAAGGCACAATCCTCGGAATTCATCCAGTGAGTGCAAATAGCGAAGCCAGCGTCCACGCTTTGGATCTCCCAACATCCGTGCAAATTTGGCTCTTCCCAAGGGTTCCCGACTGCAGGGCAAACATACACACAAAAACCATTCCTGCCATAACATGCTTTCTTCGACAGTCAATCATATCAAGACCCAGCCATTCCAGCCCCCTTGCCAGGCCCATTGCCAGCCCCATTGCCAGCATGACGTCACAAGTCAAATCGTTCTGCCCAGTTTGCCGAGACACAAGGCCGCCATATAAAAATACAAGGACTCCTCGCGATCATGGAAAAACCTGGCCAGTGTGCAGGTGTCCCTCTAGCCCGCAAGCTGAGGCTCAAAGAAGGCTCAAAGAAGGCTCACAAAGTCAGCAAACCCCCAAACCCGCCATGAAACAAAATACATTCGCACACATCTAGTTTTTGGATGTTTTTGGCTGAATTTGGTCGGGATTGGATCAACTATTCGAGTGTCGTCTCCGTGTTAAGCTCAGATACCACAAGGTTGACTCAGGCACATCAGTCCTGAGCCACATCCCCATGTTGCCATACCAGGTTGTCTGATATTGTTTATATAGGGTCACAAGTTGTTGATATTGTCAAGATCCAAAAACTGCAATTGTTCGCACCGTCGGCTGAAACCGTAGAATTCACAAAGGTACAGTATAGCAATGCAACGAATGCAAAATGTCTTGAAATCCGTTTCAGCAACTCACAGCAGTCCACATTACAGAAAAAAAAATGTTTGGCTGTTGGTTCGGAGGTTTTTCTTCTCTGGTTCTGTACCAGAACAAGTGGCACGAGGATCCTGTCCAAGAGGTACACCCTTAAAAAGAAAAGCCTCAGCATCCGCACGGAGCCACGGTAATTCACTAGGCCAAGAGAATACGAGTTGAAACACCCAGGCTGACACAGGGTAGAGAGAAGATTGACCTATGGTGAATGGTATCAGGATCCAATAAGGAAAAAACACGGCGTTGGATTTATAAATTGGATTGAATATGGTCTTTGCAGGAATGTTCTGAAGACCTCTGGGCATTTTGAATCGTTTTGAAATCTTAATCGTCGTTGGCCTTTCCATTGTGACCTTGAAGCCAAAGAGCAGCAATTTGTGCAAATGTTTGCATGTTTCCAGTGTGATTTGCTTCAAGGTGCCCTGCCTGGCAGCGCGGAACATAAATTTTCGAAACAATCCCACCGACATCAAGTGCCAGGGAATTCTGCAAAAAACATATTTTAATGTTTGATGATGTTTGATGATGTTTGATGATGTTTGATGATGTTTGATGATGTTTGATGATGTTTGACGATGTTCGACGATGTTTGGCAGGAAGTCTGGGAACATCCTCAGGCAAATTGCACACACATCAGTCCACTCAACAAAACCCACGAAATAAATAGGCAAAAAACATGGGTTCTCCTTGGTTTCCGTACCCCCAGCATTTTTGGTCTCAATCCGAGTCAATGCTAGCGAAATGCGGTTCATTGAGGAAACCGTGTGGCCACGCCTCACCCTCGCATTGCATGAGTAATTTAGCAAGCAGAATTCTTTGACCTCAGATGTTGTCATGTATGTGAGATTGTTCTCACGATGCATGTGTATATAAATAGATCACTAAATAAACCAAAAATTGCATAGATGCATATATAAACCAAAAATGAAAATAAATCAATAAAAATCAATCAATCAAAAATAAGTAAATAAATAAATCAATCAATCAATCAATCAATCAACCAATCAATCAATCAGTAAACAAAAAACAAAAAAATCAATCAAACAATAAATCAATAAATAGATAGATAAATATATAAATAAATAAACAAATAAATAAATACAAAAAATAAATAGATAAAAAAATATTTAAATATATAAATAAATACATCAATAAATAAAAAAAATAAAAAAAATAAATACATCACTAAACATTAAAAATATGTATATATGAGCCGCCGTCAAGTTATCGCTCTTTGGGGGGGGCCCTATCGCTTTCCAGTGGTTTGTTCAAATCAACACGAAATACTGCAAAAATGCAAGGGAATTAGCTTCACGGATTCAGATCTAAACTGCCGGGGATGGATTAAGGGCCTTTCGTTGTCTTTGCGTTTGCAACCAAGTTGGG
>Ga0126342_10009679_pt1 | contig 17268 bp, 15 predicted proteins | sample Cyp1metagenome_FD_92528 | JGI IMG/M metagenome (GOLD analysis project Ga0126342, IMG submission 92528) | Coral microbial communities from Lord Howe Island, Old Settlement Bay, Australia - Cyphastrea 1 metagenome | ecosystem: Host-associated > Invertebrates > Cnidaria > Coral ... | reverse complement strand
TTTCTTCTGACTCTTTCTCTTCTACTCTTCTCTCTTCTAATCTTTCTCTTCTCTCTGCCTCTGCCCTGCGCTGCTTTTCATCTGTCCATATTGTCGGAAGTTTGACTTCTAAACTTCCTTCGACAATTATCAGATTGTTTAAATTATTTTATCTTATTTATTTTTGAATTTGATGATGGTAAACAAAAAGAAGCAGGTCTGCTGACCTTAAAACCTTACAAATGGAGATCATGTTTAGTCCAGTGCAGGGGCAAATATATAACAATGTCTAGGAATGTCTAGGATATGATCAGCACGTCAACACGACCGGGGCCAGAACGGGTGTCATTCAACAACTTGGAGAGAATATTCCGCACAGCCGCAGAAAATTCCATGTGCACCTGAGTACAGGGACATAAAAGGATTGTGCCCAGCTCAGCGGCCAGAGGTGATGGCTAGGTGCCTCTAATAACTGCCCGACTGTCCACAAAAAAATCAAGCAATTTCACAAGGCAACGCAGCCTTGTTGACCCCCAAATGGTCTGCCAATCCTTCATCGACAAGATTCGTAACATTTCCTGACAAAAAAAGATGCTTTCAATCTACAGAACAGTTCTGACTCAGTAAGCCGCCTGAATCTCCAAGGCACGTCCGCCAACTCCAACACGTTGTCCAAAATGTGGCGCACCTACGGATCGATCCGATGCGCAACCCAAACAAATGACATTTTCCATTGGGTCTGATCCAAAACCTGAAAGCGATCACCAAAAAGTCATGGCAATGGTCTCAAATAAATCACCAGTCCCAATTCAGAGAACTGAGAGAACCCTTCCCCCTGCTTCACCTCTGCCCGCCTTCCGATCCTTGCGGCTGGTCATGGTCCGAGAGGGATAAAACTCCACCTGGCCACAACTCTGCCGGAGCTTTGGTGGATCTCTGTACCATGGACCCCACAGTTCCCCCCCAAGCCAAGTCACTGGAGGGTCCGGAGGATATCCTCAGCAAAGCAAACGTCCAAGTGTTGACAGAAGAATCCGGCACCGTTTGGGGATTCTTCGCGTACCCGCGGGATTCCGCCCAATTCTGCCAATGAACCGTCCCCAGAAACCTCCCCTCCGCCGCTTCCAGCCATGGTTCCTAAAGCTTCCCGTTGTTCTGGCGTCAGAAAGCGGACGCCGTTCAGGTGGCAGATCAAGGGGCGACGGCTGCCATCTGGGGACAAAGAGATACAGTGATACCTGAGCTGCGGCAGATGCAGTTGGGAAAAAACTGTTATCAACTGGTGCTGGATAAGCCCATGGCAAGTGACACACCCCACACCCTGGACGCAGTGAGGTTGGGCCCAATTTAGAATTTTAGCGCAACAGAAAGAGCGGGTCGTTGGTCGTTGAGAATGCCGGGATCTCATGTTTTGAACAGGTTGCCTGCCGCTTAAAGTGAAGCAAAACAGACCTCTGAGAGACAAACCTTCAACTCTTACTTCAAGGACAGAAGCGCCAGGAGTAATGAGCTCAATGACCCCCAAATGGTTCTTATGCGTTTATTCTTGTGTTATCCAAATTACTTTGGATATGGTCCCTGCAATGGTAATTGGCTGAAGAGCTGGGACTCAAATGGGCACCTGGCAATCGGAGCGCCAGGCGGCGTGCCATACCTTGCGTGCACTCCCTCCATTCCGTCCATTCCGTTGGTCATGATGTCGTTTCTTTGACGAACCTGGAGGGATTCCCAAAACTTTCTTTCAAAGCCCATGCAGCTCCATCATGTATACATCATGAATCATGAACCATCAGCTGATCCCAAATCATGTGGTTTCACCAATCCGTGGCATGATACAGGAATTGCAGTTTAACTAATTGCTGTGTGGGGCAAATGGAGGGCTGACTTGGCAGGCAAACTGTCTGCAGGATAGATGGGGACAAAATAGAGGTAGGATAGGAGAATACAACACCGGGCTATCAGAAACAGGCATAAATTGCACGCCAAATCATTGTGTGAACATCCCGATCCCGTTCTTCCTCGATCATCTGCTTGGAATTACTCACCGAGCCACACCAAAGGTCTCTTCTACGAAGTTTCCAGCAGCATACGTCTCGCTGGGCCCAAAAACCAAGGATTTGTAGTGCTCCACCACAGCAATGTGTGTACTATCCTAGGTGATTTTGCAAAGCCATCCAATCTGATTTGGATCTCTCCCGATCATACTTTCTGAAAATTGCGCTGCTGCTCATGTCACGTCCATAATGGTCATTCAATCCCGCCTTACACGCTCACTAGCACTCATGGCACATGAGATGCCAAGAAGCAGAAGATTCCTTCGCAAATAAGTTACTGTCACATGGTGCTAACATGTGCTAATATGGTATGCATGAAGCTGCAACTGCCAGATACTTTACAATACTTTCGATCCAGAGGGAGGGTATCTTCAATTTCCACCACCTGGAAGCATCTACAGTTTTGGTGTAATCATCTCCAATCACCTGGTAGTCATGAAAAAAAGACTCCCCTCACATCAACAGCCGTGGCCAATGTCAGTCACCAATGCGTTGCCAAGGATCATACCAGAAGACGATCCTGAGCAAATGAATGCTGCATCCCATGGCAAGCTATCTTTCTATCAAGAAGAGCTGACAAATAGTAAGGTTGCTGTGGTAAACAGGGAAAGTCCTTCACAGATCCAAAGCGCCGGATACAAGAGAACCAGGAACCAATACTGTATCATCTGTCCCAGCGTCGGCATCAGAGTGATCTCGTGAAAGACTTCAGGCTTCACCTTGTCTGATGAATTTCGCGGTACACCAGAAATTCAACGACAATCCCAACCTAGTCATGTCGATGTTAGAAATGCATCCTCCAAGATCACTGTTTTGGGCGTTCCAAAAAAGTGTCACCAAGGATGATCCCCATCCGCCTTGACGCCATGATGTTGGAAGGCGATGGCCTCATAGTGCAAATTCACCTCACAGCTGTTGAAATACCAATGTGTTACAGCTGTTTTGATCATAAGATTTAACTTGGTAATACTTATATATCATTACCATAGTGGCGTATTTACATACAATATACAATAGTATAATGGTAATGGCAATGACAACTATTAAAAAAAAAACAGAAGTCATACTGCAAATCAACGCCACTTGTGATCATTTGGAACGGCATGCAGAACCCAACACAGTAAATCAGACATCATTCAGTACCAAGATGTACCAAGGCACCAGCAGGGGCAAGCCCACGTATTTCACTGGATTCTTTTTGTCCTCCAAGATGTCGAGCACTTTGTCTAGACCTGCTCGTGAACCCGCTTGTGTAAACCTCTTAAACAAGGTCCCGGGTGTGTCTGAAAGTTGAGTGACACCTCCAAATGGACATGCTCATGGAGAAAATCATGATCCACCAGCCGCCATCGAATTTAAGAGTACAGTACCTTGACCCAATTTTCAGGCGAACCCACACGCATTCATCTTGCGCACTTCTGCTGTCGTGTTGAAGTCTCAGAAAGGGTGGTAGGGTTACACGAACAAGAGGAAGAGCTGACTGACTCGTTGTCAAACATGCGTCTCCTCCCGTGCGGCCAGACGGCAACTGGGATTCCCAACTGAAGTTGAAGGAAAATTCCAAGTCATGCTGGTGTATACCTTGCCAACCGGAGACATGACAGCCGGGTTTGCTTTCGTGCTTGGGCGCCAAGCTCAAGCAAAATTTGAGCGTAAAAATCTATACACCTTCTCGGATGTGATACTTTTACAGGTTACATTATATATATATACCAATTACAAACAATTACGTTCTATCCCATAACACCTGCCTGTAAAATATATAAGCATCTGTGACGGACTCATCCTCATCCCGGATCATTGCCCTAATACTCTCAATACGTCTATCAAAATCCCAGGAAGGCAGTACGTGTAACATGACATGCGTCTGATCCCATGGCCTTGCGCCTGCCCGCAAATACATAGAAAACTGATTGCATATATGTTAGGATTGTACTTTATGTTGTTTCTATCAATTTCTATCTGTATTGTTATAATACCACTAACAAAAGCATGAACCTCAACCCCCAGAATCTGAACTCAGGCCGAGTGACATACCAAAGGCGTCTCCACTTCTTGTAGAGCAGCCTTCACGGCCATGGCCTTGAGTCACGGTGAAGTGGAGCACTGGTGGTCACCACCTCCACTAGTACACGGGTCTGACAATCGGTTACCCCTGCCAATTTGGTTCCCACATTTTCAGACAAACAAGAGATAAGACTGATCTGGTTTTCAAACTTTGGCTCCTCAGTGGAAACTTTCGCGCAACCATCAGCCGGTCCACTCTACGGCCCTTCCGCCTGTCCGTTGTGCCCCTGTAAAATGATGAGTTTGCTGCCTGATCCCCATGGCAACCACAAGGTCTTTGCGGCAAAAGTTTTTGTCAATGGAGATCCAACAGCAGCTAGAACTCTCCGTTAAATTGCACTTCTTTCAAAAATACGCGTGTCCACTTATCAGGTTTTGGCTTTACTTGACATACGTATATGTATGTATATATATATATACATATATATATATGTGTGTGTGACTCTTGGCGAAAGACCCCACTCCTCAATTTCACTGGGTTGTGTCGTGCAAGCCCTGTGACCATTGAATAGATTGGAGTGGCAGCACATCTGATCACATCCAACACCGACATAAGAGTGTCAGTCTCTCTGATTTATTTAGGCATGGCTAAAAATGGGGCACCAAGATCATTCAAACAATTTCTTGTGTCGGGTCATCAGTTTTGAGCCACCCCCATCGCTTTCACAGAGGGTTTTCCCGGCTTCTTGCCTGCTGGCAAATGCCCATCATCTTGGAGTTTCTTCAAGTTCTGCGCGAGGCGACTGTCCCACATCAACCGACAATTAGAACCTGTGAAACATGGCCTCGGACTTACACCAGGATCGTTCCATGCAAACATAAGCAAATGCTCTCTGGTCAACATTACTTGCTGAATTTGCAATGTCTCATCTTACAGATTTTACAGCGTGGATTGCGAATCGAAAGATCACCTGCTATCTGGCGAAACTGAAACAATCCGCTAAGAGGTATGCAAAGATATGCAAGACTTATAGAAATGGCTGAAGCTTTCAGGCAGCAAATCAAGGCTGGGAGCATCCCGGTGAACCTGCCCTCAGTGAAGGTCATCTGATCAACAACCCATGGTGTAGCGATCAGTTTTTGAGCCTTCATGGCTGTTTGATACTTTTGCTACTTGGTAAACTAACATAGCTATGGAAAATCACCATTTTTAATGGGTAAATCCACTATAAATGGTCATTTTCTGAAGAGAAACATATTGTGAATGCTCAATCAATGCGCAAGAACCAATTGAAGGCTCGGGAAATGCTACATGAGATCCATTCAAAGAGAACGGTTTTCACGACACTCAACTCAAAATTCAAATCGCCAGCCTCACGACATCAAGAAACATGATTTCCCCTGCTGCGACTGACCATCAGAATCAATCGCGAATTCCCAGTCTTTGGACCACCATGGCCGCCAATTAGTAAGCGGGTAATGACCATATTAATCCATACTATATTCCAGTTTGTAGGTCTTATAACCATTTATATACTAACTGTATCTAACTGTTACTAACTGGGATGCACATTCACGTACATCATGGCACCAAATCGACCTTGGGCCCATTAGTGACCCGCCAGGAGCGGGTCCTCTTTGTACTTTTCATAGTTCGCAGCCTTCTCTTCAGTGACCTGGAAGCGAGGCTGTTGAAACAATGGTGACCACAACATTGGCTGCAAGACCAGACGCAAACCTCGCATTCGTGCGGAAGTTTCTTGCGTTTCTTGACCCTTGCTGAAACAAAAAAAAGTGTGAACCCGAAAACACCTCAACCTGAACTCATAGAAACAATCTTCCCAGCCCCATGTCTCGCCTTCCCCGCTTTCCAAGTGGTCTTCTTTACGACTTTAAAACCTTGGAGGTCACACCCGTGACATCCCGTGAGGCCCGTGACCCAGGCGACCAGCCTAGGAACCGTCGCAGACGATGATCAACGGACACTCTGCGAGACCATCGACGCGTTGAAAACTGGCGAGGACCGCTTCAATCATCCTCAGGCACGGAGGGATCGCCAAAATGACACCTTTGAACTCCCAGTGGTCTGGAGCCCCCTTGAGCTTATTATTTATCAGCACCTCCATCATGGCTCCAACAGTATCTCAGTACACAGGAAATCTATTGAGTCGAGCACGTCGCTCAGGAGATTCATCCATTAAAAGATATCTAAAATATATGCTGGTTTCAGCTGGGACCGACTCCGCATATGGAAGATGAAGAAGTGGGGAGTTCTGCACACATGTTTCAATTCAAGTTCTTGACAAACAAAAATGCATCCAGGGAAATTCCAGGGATGCTTATTAAGATTTGCTAGCCGCTAGCAACCAGCCAACTCTCAGAGAACCCAGCCAGCATTCCACTAATCAGCTCGCTTCATGTTTTCCATCCACCGCGTTGGCGCAGCTGGAGTCACGCAGACTGACCGCTTTGAGCGCAGTGGAACTGCACGCGTACACAGATTGCCATGGTCCAATTCCTGATGTGCTAAGACTGAATAACTAGCTGATTCCTTCCCCAAACCATTAACATGGTTCACAAAGTTATATATCCTGCGCTCTCCTACCTACTCGAGGATTGAGTGTACGAGAAGCACGCCATTGGCCTTAGACATACCTACAACTTGAGAAGATCCATCATGCTCAATACTTGAGTGGAATCTTGATGGGCCCAAGAGCAGAATGCTAAACAGACTGCTAGATATGCGTGAGATTTCAATCAGCTTTGCATGGGAAAATCAAGGGAAACAAAAAGTTTGCACAGTTCTCCCAAAGTCTCGGAGTACCTGACGATGTGGGATTGAGCCAGTGAACACAACACCCGGCAGTCTGAGGCACACGTGGCGTAAATTATGTGCGTGAGCACAAAAGACGCCCAGTCATGATCAAGGTGGAATCTCTTGAAATGCCATAATCAGCAGGGCAAGCTCCAGGTTGGAGAACTCGCCCCATGCAGATCAAATAGAACTTGTCTTGTGCGATTTTCGTCTTTGCCGCAATTTGGCTTTCGATCTCTTCCACATCTTCCTGAGGATCAATCTGGATGACCCGCGTCCTGGCACCAAGGTGGCGGACAACCGTTTGGGTGCGTTTCAGCGAAGCTGCTTGCTGGCTGGTTCTATCAATTTCAGGAAATTCATGATGGCGCAAGCGCACGTTTTTTGTGAGACATCCTGACGATCTTCCGTCGCTGAGTTTTCCCAGTCCTGCCAGTGAATTCCTTGACAAAGACTTGAATGTCACCGACAGATCCGTGGGCTTGTCTCTGATATGGAGAGGTGGAGAGCCTTCTTTGAAGCTCCTCAAAATCAAGGACGATAAAACAAACCGAATTTGTCTGGCAGAATTAAATCCTACAGTCATCTACAGTCCTACAATTTTGTTGACCGATCATTTTAAATATGTTAACCCATACCCAAGCTACCGGTACTGCCGTCGTTTCTTGCTGGGCTGGAAATTCCTACTTTGTCTCCACATGCCAACAACAGTTCCATCAGCCACGAGACCTGCCAGGCTGCCAGTCCTTGATTTTTGTTGACATCTTGTTCTTCTGTGAGAATAACTCGCCTGCTTGCCAGACCAGATGGGCATTCTCCTTCTGAATCCACAGCAAGGATGCCTCTTTACTTTCCAGTTTGGCCTGCGGATCCCAAAGCGATTGGGGACATCCTGGTCGTGAAGGTGGGGATAAGTTATAGATGGTTAATGACGGTGATGGTAAATGGCTGGTCATGCCCCTATTGAATTGTAGGGTAGTAACGTAGTAGGGCTGAACCATCTTTGACCCATCACTACGTTTTGCACTCTGCTCCTAAGCCTCTTGCAACCAACATCAACCAACACCCCCAGTGGCCGGCAGGGCCTTCAGGGAGGACATGATCTTCAGACCTTTCTTCTGGTCTGTCTCCAAGTCGAAAATGCGTTTTTGGGCCATTGCAAGGCGCCTGTTCAACGTGACATTCTCCACCACAGGGCACACAGCCTGATGCGTGGCGCTCTCATCAAGGCGCCCACGCCAACCACAGCCAGAAGCGCAATACTTGCAGCGCACCTGAATGGCAACCCCTTAGGCAAAGGCAAAGGTTGGGGGAATGGGATGATTGTTTCTTGCTATTAAACATATTAAACAATCATCCTATTCCACTAGTGCCACTAACTATTAATTGGATTGCTAATAGCTATAGAAGCTATGGGTGTTTCCCATAAAATCGATAGTTATGGATTGGATCATTCCCCCATTCCCTACGTAAAACGCACCAGTTTTGGTGGATTCCCCAGCTCAGAAAGAAAACGAACCATGACCCTGCTGGGCCCTTTTTCAAAACATGTTGTGTGAAAATATGACACGATGTCTCAGGGTTTTGATCATCGTTTTCCCAAACGTGAAATATCTTTGGATATCCTAATATTGGTATCCTGAACTTTTGGAGAACCCAAAAATGGAACGATTGCCAGCTCAATTGGTCGGGCACCTGGACTTCATCCACCAGCGCTTGAAGGGGCTGGCATCGTCTCAAGCGCAGGACATGCATCTCTTCTCTGCACAACGGACATTCTGCTTTGTTTGCCAAAGCTCGGGTGATGCAGGACAAGCAGAAGACATGTTGACATGACCTTAGCAGTGGAATATAGTGGAATCATGCCAAGAAAAAAATGCTCCACTTGTCCATTCATGTCCTTTCTTCGATGGTAGACCATGGTAGACCCAGGTGGTCAGCATATCTTCCATTAGACAAACAAAAACAGCAGCTGATTGTTTGTTCCAGACACGTGTTGCTTCCGCTTGCTACGGGCTCAACAAAGACTTCCGTGCAAATGACACAGCGCAACGCTGCAGAAATTTGACGTTGGTCCACCAAGAGCTCATCAGGAATTCCCATGGCATGAGGCGCCGGTCTGGCAAGGCAACTTGAAGGTTGGACTTGCTGTCTGTGTTTTCCATTCCTTCCATTACTCAAACACTCAATTTTTTTTTCAAAACAATTTACAAAAAAGATCTAGTCTAACTTGTGCAAAATGCAATGGGCTGGTGAGGCAAGTTGGAACTTATCAGGAAAAGTCCTCCCGAGTTGTGATGCTGTTAGACTTGATGACTTGATGTCGAGCCGCAGCCGGTAAAGCATAGGCACCAACTACGACCACTGGAACTGGAAGCCAACATACAATCGCACCGGGCACGGGAAAGTCGGCCATGAAGCACCGACGTTGCGAACCAACCGAAAATATCACACGAGATCACGCAACAAAACGGGGATCTCTCGCATAAAGCGTGCAAGGGGCTTCACCAGCATGGGAATTGATCGTTTCTGTGGGGGTAACGTCACACCTCGGGAATCCTTGTGCTGGGCCGTCCAATCCTTCGACTTTCGTCGACTTTCAAGAAAATGCCATGGGTTTACACAGTTTACACCTGTTTTTTGCAGACAAAATGGAAAAGGAAACTCAGAACTTTCCAAATTCTGCAATCCTAAAGGATCTATTCATTCTGGTCCAAACATTTGGAGTCAATTCCTACCGTAATAGTTCTGGATTCCAAGATCGCTCTTATCTATGCGAATCAATAAAAACACGTATTTGTAATTTATATATGATGGGGTGGGAAGATATGCTCTTCCAAATTTAATGTGTTACAATCATGTTTCATATGTTTCGTATCAAATCGCATTTTTTGGTGTTTCAGCTATGCTGCACGACTTTCGAAAGGACTTGCAAGTAGCTGGCCTTGCCTCACAACCAATCATGACACCTATAAATGGAGCGAATGCACCTTCTTTTCATCCAACTGGCAGTCAGAGGCACACGTCCACTGCTTAAAAGCACAAGTGGTGCAAGGACATGCCCCAACACTGTACAAAGGAGCCGCAGGATTGCTGTTCAAGGTTCTTTCGGAATGTCAACTAAAGTCAAGTCTGTTTCTAAAGCGAAATGTCTACTCAAAAGCCGCCCCATCATGATCAGGGTGGAATCGAATCTGTCGAAATGCCATAATCAGCAGCAGAAGCTCCAGATCGAAGGATTCTCCCCATGCACATCAAATAGAACTTGTCTTGGGCGACCTGGGTTATCTCTGCTATCCGGCTTTCGATCTCAGAAACATCTTCCTGAGGATCAATTCGCAACACCCGGGTCCTGGCAGGAGTAGCTTAGAAACAAACCGATATATGTGTTTCATTGTTTTTCCCCTGCCAGGTGAAGGTCTCTAGATTTTATCAGAATTGTTTGCTCCTTCTCCTTCTCCTTCCAGATCTCAGCGCACAATCGCGAGGTTGGGCTCTAAAATGCCCTGGACCCGGTGCCACAGCGCGAGCTCAGGAGGCTGTGGAGTGGCCCTGGAACACATGAGAGAGAATGGCAGACAGAATGCCAGATAGAATGTCAGACTAGATACCAGAAAGACTGCCAGATAGAATGTCAGAACATATGTCAGATAGAATGCCAGAAAGAATGTCAGAAAGCGTCAGAAAGAATGTGAGAAAGAATGCTAGAAGACATGTCAGAATATGTGCCAGAAAGTATGTCAGAGTAAACACCAGAAAGAATGTCAGATAGAATGTCAGAGTATATGCCAAAAAAATGACCGATAATGTCTGAGCATATGCCAGTTAAAATGCCGCATAGAATGTCAGAATATATTTATATCGAAGACTATGTCAAAATAGCGTGTCAGGGTGGAGATCACTCGAAGAAAGTAGATTCATTGTTTTTCCAGAGGGTTCATTCCAGTTCAACAGCAGGTTTTACACCATTTTTACCCAATGTATCCCAATGTCCTGCCAGACAATTCTTTGACAAAGACTTGAACTCCACCAGGAGGATCCTCACCTTCTCTGTAGACTGAAAGCTTTCTTTGAAGCTCCTCGTCCCAGCCACATGTGCCCCGCATTTTACCCACCTGTGAAAGAGGCTAAGTATGGCCAAGTTAAGAAGAAACAGAAAATGATGGCGACGTGTCCGTCCTTTATCTTTCTTTGCATCTCCTTTTTCTCTGTTGTCAACTCACCTGCCTGCCTGAGCAACTTGGCGTTGATCTTCTGCAGATTCTGCAAGGACGCTTCTTTGCTTTGGAGTTTGGCCTTGAACGAGCTTGAACAGAGCGAATGAATCCATTGTCCCAAAGTCCCAAACCGAAAGTTCGGTCAAATCGCACGATTTGAAGTATTAACTCCGAGAAGCCGACCCCGCAACATAGTCTTGGAGGTTTCAATTGTTGCCCAGTGGCTTTGTGTCAAAGCAAGGGACACATGACGAATAGTCTTCCGTTAATTTTCTCTCAATGTGTGCACAGGCACATGCGTGTCTTTCTGCCTCAACTTTGGCAATTCTGAAACATGAGCTCATTTAACCATAAACCACGCCCATGTGGCACCCCAAAAATCACCGAAGCTCACCTGCAGCGCTATCTTGTCCTTCTCACCTTTCTGCTTGTCATTCTCAAAGCTGGCAATGCGTCTTTGAGCCACTGCCAGCTGCCTTGTCAACGTCGCATTTTCCACCACCGGGCACACGGCCTGATGCGTGGCACTCTCATCCATGCGCCCGCGCCAACCACAGCCGGCGGGGAAGTTCGTGCAGCGCACCTCTGAGGTGGGCCGTGGCGATCTATTGGCTCGGCAATGGGTTGACGTCTGTAAAACTAGTCACTAGATGTCACTAGTCTGTGGGCAGTCATGGAATTTTAATGAATTTTAGCTGTCAACAATCTTGAGCATCCTCTTTTTTTGCGTGCACATTTATTGATAATATATTATTGCTTGTTTTTCAAAGCAAAGACCGAGGATAGTGTGGAGCTGGTGCATGTCAGGAAATCATTCAGGTCAAGCTCTGCTTAGCTTTAAACAAGCATGAACGCGTAGGTGAAATGTCAAGACTTCTCGAAGGAGTTCCGTTCTATGTGGACCCATGCCCAAATCTGCAGCTATGCTATTCTTTTTGTTTGGGCTCCAGTGCAGCCCAGTCGAAAGGCAAAGTCAAGCAGAATTGCCAGCATCAGACTTGTTTGGATTGACACTGCCGTCAAATGAAATGGGGATGGATCAAGACAGTTCAAAACCATCCAAAACCCATATAAATTCACCCTTTTGGGGATGAATGTCAAGCCATGTACGACCAGCTATTTTGGTGTTCACCAGGGTGCTAGAGTTTAAGCTATACCAAAGTTCTCCTGCACACATATCTTCTTGGCACCTGAACTTCATCCACCAGCGCTTGAATTGGTTGGCACCGTCTCAAGTGGGAGGCATGCATCTCTTCTCTGCACAACGGACATTCTGCTTTGTTTGCCAAAGCTCGGCTGATGCAGGACAAGCAGAAGACATGTTGACATGACCTTAGCAGTGGAATCATGCCAAGAAAAAAATACTCCACTTGTCCATTCATGTCCTTTCTTCGATGGTAGACCCAGGTGGTCAGCATATCTTCCATTAGACAAACAAAAACAGCAGCTGATTGTTTGTTCCAGACACGTGCTGCTTCCGCTTGCTGTGGGCTCAATGAAAACCTCCGTGCAAATGACACAGCGCAAGGCTTCTGCAATTTGACGTTGGTCCACCAAGAGCTCATCAGGAATTCCCATGGCACAAGTGGCCTTGCGGCCTCTCTCCCTAGTACCAGAGTGGCGTTGGGGGCTTTGCTCTGAAGGCGTGCAATGTCAACATGATTTCGGAGGTTTTCTAAGCTGCGATCCTTGACTTTTCGCTAGCTGGCCGTACTTTCTTGACCCTTTGTGTAATTATGCCGTAGAAGCTGTCTTGATGTTCGAGGTAGTTCAGCCGTGAAATGTTGTTAAGTTTTCACAATGTCCGAAACGGCAAAGCGCCGCCCGCCACGACCACCGCTGCAAAACACAGAAATCACAGCAGAACGGACACAATAACCCACCAAAAGTCGGCCTTGGAAGTCTGTGAAATTTGGTCAAGGGATGTCAAGGGGAATCCAAATGATGTGGCTCCACCAAGGCGCATGGTCGAGGGATGGCTGGGCACAGGACTGGTGGTGATCACCTCAGGGTACACTGTGCCGGGAATCAGAACACTGCAAAGAACACTTGAACAGACTGTGTGTGTAGATGTATTTTGAATTATTTTTTAATTATCTATACATCATCATGTGTATCTTATTTGTACATGTACATGTAAGATTGTATCATATGTGCCATGGTCCATGGTCAGAACACAGTATTTACGGTATGGTCGTCTATCCCATATTGAGAATCTTTCTAAAGTGTATGCAAATCCCTCATCAACGGATTGAGGAGCATCCTCTTTTATGGCTACTAGTATAACCATGTTTTGACCATGCCACATATATACATATATACATCCATGATCATCCATATTCATCCATACACATCTACACTTGCACATATATAACATAAGAATCATGAAGGCTACATTACATGCATGTTCTGCACTGCATCAAACTATTGGCTGCACAAAGCAGACTGCAATGGACTCAAGGGCCCCCAACCACACTGAGCCGCGATGAGATGCTACTTTGAGCACTGGCCTCGGCAAAGGCATGCAAAAGCGACCAAGGCGGCAACCGCGATGAGTGATTCAGGGAAGCATCATGATAAGAACTTCACCAATCAATTCGAACCATGGGAGCAAAGCTGGCAGCCATCATGTGTTGCCATTTCAAAATGGCATTGTCTGAAAAATCGAAAAAAAATCCAGTGGTCTATCATAAATTTCTCACATTTTACCCATTGAACTGCACCGGTTTGGTATCCCCCGTTTTCCCCAATTGCTTGGACTGGTTACACGGAATCACCTGCCCATCCGCACCTCCACGTTGGAAGGATTGCAAGGCACCTCGCGACAAAGTTCCGCATGTGTTTGAGTTCGGATTCGGGAGAATTGGATGCGTTCCATCGAAATTTCACATGGGTTTCCAGGATTTATATCCTTGGAATCTTTTGATAATTATTTCTTTGATATTAGTATCACCACCATGCGTTTCAAAGAAATGGGATCTATCGGACCTATCTATTCATTCGCTGGCAAACATCTGAATGACCCTAGAAAACTGCACGCATCTCAGAAGGAAATGCTGAGTTCAGAAGGGTCAATGTCATTTGGGGATGTACTGTAGTTGAGTCGGTTTTATCCCACCAACGTGTTTATATAATCATGTTTAGGTGGTTTCTTGTAGGCATATATATTGTATTGTTATATACATGTAATCATATGCAATCCCAAAATCAAGGCTGCTCTTAGCACCCCAGCTGCGAGGGAAACTGGGTCGATAGAGAGGTAAAATGGCATACTAAAATCTACATATGTGTATATATATATATAATTATAATTATAATTATATGTGTGATAGTACAACCACCTATAAATCATGAAGCAACAGGACTTTTCGACACTGTTCGTCTGTTCAAACCCTGTCTGGTTGGCTCACAGTTTCCTGGCCCCCACTCGATGCACGCCTTGTCCTTGCAACACACCTCCTGTCGCACAAAGGTCACCCCCGTGGGTCTCAGAGAAATGTCATGCTTTGGTAACCAAACCAGGCCTGGACCCATGGCAGTGGCCGCTTGCAGACCTTCTCAGGACACTCGGCACCTGCAAGCGCAGTTGGTTCTGCACACATGCATCGGTGGCTGTGCAACAGTTTGCTATGGAAACCTTGGCCAACTCATCGAAGGAAGCTTAGAAGTCAAACTTCCGACAGTATGGACAGATAAAAAGAAGAGGTGGGAAGACTCAGAGAAGAGAAAAGAAGAGAAGAGAAGAAGAAAGAAGAAAGAAGAAAGAAGAAAGAAGAAGGAAGATCAGAGAAGAGAAGAGTCAAAAAGAAAGAAGATGCAGGCGCCCGCAAAGGCAGAAAAGTTGCGAATCACTCCGTTTTTCCACTGATTTGTCTGAGGAAAGTCAAAAGTAGGTTCGCGAAAGCGGCGGGCGCGGGACCGTCTAGCCAGATGAGAGATTAACAATTGCACACCGTTGTGGCGCGAAACAAATTTCGAAGTCAAAAGTGCTAAAATCTGACGGTCTCGGACCACTTTTGGAAGTTGAGATGTTGAAAAAGTGCACGCCCTTGTGGCGTGAAGCACATTTCAAAGTCCAAAGTGTTAAAAACTGACTGTCTCGGACCACTTTTGGAAGTTGAGATGTTGAAAAAGTGCACGCCGTCCTGGCGTGAAGCACATTTCAAAGTCCAAAGTGTTAAAAACTGACTGTCTCGGACCACTAGATGTTGAAAAAGTGCACGCCGTTGTGGCGTGAAGCACATGCCAAAATCAAAATGTCAAAACACCACATGTTCGCGCCACTTTTGGACGTTGAAGCATCGTTTTGTGGGGCAGGCGTAAAGGATTCTGCACTTTGTCATAAGTGATCAAACGTGAGGGTTTTGTAACATGTTCAAAACGATAGCAGGCGTGGGACATTTGAAGAGGATCTGCAAAGACCATTGCGCGTGGCAGGCGCAGTACAAGAGACATTTTAATCAGAGATGTTAGGAGGTCGGGGCGCTGATTTCCTTAGAGTGGTTGCATTTTGGAGCATCCGATCTTCAGATTTGCTAAGATGATTTTGCGTGACAGGTGCAACACTTCGTGTGACTTGGCACCACTTTTTCCTGGCAGGCGCAACACTTTAGACAGATGGAGTGGAAAAATCGCAAAACGCATGGGCACGAGACCGTCAGCTCTGCACTCAACTTTCAATTTTTGAAGGAAGTCTCTGAGAATTGCTTCGTTTTTTACGTTGTCAAGTTCAAGGAAGTCTGGCAGAATTGCTGGATTTTGATGTTGTCAAGTTCAAAAACTGAGGAAGTCTCGCAGAATAGCTTTTTGTGTTCAAACTTGCAGATAGATAGATTAGATTAGATTAGATTTAGATTTAGATTTAGATTTAGATTTAGGTTTAGATTAGATTAGATAGATAAGATAAGATAAGATAAGATTAGATTAGATTAGATTAAGATTAGATTAGATTAAGATTAGATTAGATTAGATTAGATAAGATTAGATAAGATTAGATTAGATTAGATTAGATAAGATTAGATTAGATGAGATGAGATAAGATTCGGTTAGATAAGATAAGATTAGATTAGGTAAGATAGGATTAGGTAAGATAAGGTTAGATAAGATAAGACCAGATAGATTAGATAGACTAGATAGGTTAGATGGATTAGATAGACTAGATAGATTAGATAGACTAGATAGGTCGGATAGATTAGATAGATTAGATAGATTAGATAGGTTAGATAGATTAGATTACACAGAATTGGTTAGATTGGGAAGATTAGATTAGATTAGATTAGGTTAGATTAGATAAGACAAGTTTAGATAAGAAAAGATTAGGTAAGATAAGATTAGATAAGATTAGATAATATTGGATAAGATAAGATTAGATAAGATCAGATTAGATTAGATAAGATTAGATAAGATAGGATTAGACTAGATTTGGTAAGATAAGACTAGGTACACTAAGATTAGAAAAGATAAGGTTAGATAAATAAGATAGATGAGATAGAAAAGATGGATAAGATGGATAAGGTAGATAAGGTAGATAAGGTAGATAAGATAGATAAGATAGAAAAGAAAGAAAAGGTAAATAAGATAGATAAGATAGATAAAATAGGTCAGATACGTAGATAGAAAGATAGATAGATAGATAGATAGGTAGACAGGTAGACAGATAGACAGATAGACAGATAGGCAGATAGCCAGATAGACAGAGAGACAGAGAGACAGATAGACAGACAGACAGACAGGCAGACAGGCAGGCAGGCAGACAGACAAATAGATAGAGATAGATATAGATGAATATAGATAGATATAGATAGATATAGATAGATATAGACAGATATATATATATAGATAGATATAGATAGATATAGATAGATATAGATAGATATAGATAGATATAGCTAGATATGGATAGATATCGATAGATATCGGTAGATATCGATAGATATAGATAGATATAGATAGATATAGATAGATAAAGACAGATATATATATAGATAGATATAGATAGATATAGATAGATATAGATAGATATAGATAGATATAGATAGATATGGATAGATATCGATAGATATCGATAGATATCGATAGATATAGATAGATATAGATAGATATAGATAGATATAGATAGATATAGATAGATATAGATAGATATAGATAGATATAGATAGATATAGATAGATATAGATAGATATAGATAGATATAGAT
>Ga0126342_10009678_pt1 | contig 17268 bp, 18 predicted proteins | sample Cyp1metagenome_FD_92528 | JGI IMG/M metagenome (GOLD analysis project Ga0126342, IMG submission 92528) | Coral microbial communities from Lord Howe Island, Old Settlement Bay, Australia - Cyphastrea 1 metagenome | ecosystem: Host-associated > Invertebrates > Cnidaria > Coral ... | reverse complement strand
AGTTGTTGCTGTTGCTGTTGCTGTTGCTGTTGTTGTTGTTCTTGTTGTCGCTGTTGCTGTTGCTGTTGTTGCAGTTGTGGCTGTTGTTGCAGTTGTTGCTGTTGCTGTTGCTGTTGCTGTTGTTGCAGTTGTTGCAGTTGTTGCTGTTGCTGTTGCGGTTGCTGTTGCTGTTGTTGTTGTTGCTGTTGCTGCTGCTGCTGCTGTTGCAGTTGTTGCTGTTGTTGCTGTTGTTGCTGTTGTTGTCGTTGTTGTCGTTGTTGTCGTTGTTGTCGTTGTTGTTGTTGTTGTCGTTGTCGTGGTTGTTGTTGTTGTTGCTGTTGTTTTGTTTTTCGTAGTCAACAAGTGAGGATGTAAGCAATCTATTCATGCTTGATGGTTTCACACATGTTTGCCTTTTTGCATCCAAGAAAGAGAGTTAAACGTTAAACGCCTCTCTTTTACTCATTTATTTTGTACTTTGCATCTAATGGAAGCCAGTGTTTTCTCCAACTTTCAGAGATCGTTAGGGGATGCCGTTCTGGGCACCTTACCGCCTTACCCGCCCAACACCCCAAGGATGCAAGTTTTCAAGCCGCGCCCTACTACAAGTACAAGGAGTACCTCTTGCGATGTGTGGATCAATTGCATCCAGGAGACATCAAGGCCTGGAATTTCGTATGGAAATTCTGAACGAGACGTAACCGGGACGTTACGACGTAACGGGACTACAGAATTTCTGTTGTGCTTGGTGGGAATTTACTATTTGTTATAGCACACATAGGTGATTTGATGGTGGTTTTATTGGATTTGTTTCTGGGATTTCAATAAATTATGGAGGTTTCTTCAAATGGGGGATCCCCAGTCACCATGGGTTTACTAAACGGATCTACTGACTTGGACGATGCAAGGGGGACTCCCCAGTGGACTGCACGATTAGTTGCAGGTGCCATGCTGTTGTTGTGTATTCAAGCGTCATGTATTGTAGGTCTTAGATATCAGACCTATTCAAGGGTATGTTGCCTAGATAAATCCCCTAAAAATGATACACTCAGAGTTTTTTAGGCTTGGTATATGGTCAAAAGGTTTGTTACCCAGGTCTTAGAAGTGAGGCAAACACAAATTTTCACCATCCTTGCTATTTGGGTGTTGGTGATGTGGAACCAACAAAAAAAGAAAAACATTACATACCTTTAAAACATGGCAGGGCGATATAGTCGCAAGCTTGCAACAAGTTATATAATGGGTGTGAAATCAATGAAGTCCTATGCCTAACATTTTTTGAATCTTTGGCTTTGCCGGCATAAAACCGCAGAACAGATCCCCTCAGTTCGGCCATGGGCCAAGCGGTGGGTTACTCTTGTGTGTTCTGCACCAGGCACAGTCAGTGACCCTCAATGGTGTGTTGATTGATGCCACCATTGCCCACGACCGAATCATGGTGGACAAGGCCCTTCATGCTGTGCAGGCTCCGCGCCTGCCGACCATCTTGACGAGTGTCAACAAGGACCAAGTCTCGCCCCAAAAAGTCACCAGAGTTTAAAGAAAGTCCACGTCGTGCAGATTTCTGATGGCAGAAAACATCAGTGGAGGAGGTCGAGTCTCATAGAGATCCACTTGGGTATGGCTGCGATGGACCAGAAAATTGGATCGTTGATCCTAAAAAAGGACCAGCTGGCCATTTGTATGTCCAAAATGCTAATCCCTTCCAATATGAAGTACCACCCCAAAACTTGGTTTATAGTCCTGGATCTATTCATTTTGGGTCCCCTATATCGGGAATTTCATATTGGATGGGATGGGATTACTTTCTCACTGTGGAGCCATACCCAGGTAGCCTCACAGTGCATGGCAAGTGGTCGGCTTCCCGAGGAAGTCGATTCTCTCAGAGATTCACAGGTATCCTCAGCACAGCGCACGATGCTGCGACTGCGAGCATGACTGCGACAAAGGAAAATTCGGGGGTTGGGATCCGATGCTGCAAAGCTGTGTGCGTTTGGGATCCGATGTTTGGTGAAGATTCAAGGTGTCTCAGATTTGCGCCATGGTTCAGGTTGCTTTTTTGCGCCATGGGGCCATGGTTGTGATTCCCAAGTTTCACCCGGTTTTTGATGATTGGATGGCTCAGGTGAAGAGCTTGTTGTTGGAAAGATTGGAAAGGAGAAATGACCATGATTCGTCGGGGCAATCATTTATACTGTAATTCCCCATCCAGATTGCTATGAATTTAGGTCTTCCCATTATATCCCAATTATATCTCCATTGTTCTATCTTCATTGTTATATCTTCATTATGTATCCAGATATCCATTAGATATCCATTATACATATCCATTATATATATTCATTATATATTTATAATCGAATCATGATTATCATTATAAATTATATATTCATTATCCATGAATTATAGATATATTGTTATTTTTTTTCTATATACCATAATATATAATGATTGGGATTATTGGGATTATCCATGTTATAGATATGATTACCATGGTGTATCCATCATCCCAATTTTCTATAAAAGTATCCCCATCATATCCACCAGGCATCACTGAGATCATCCTGGGTCAAGGCCAGATTTCCAGGCGCCGCGTCGGCTTTGGGATATTTTGGGATGGCGGTTCTGGATCGAGTACCCGGCCTGGTTTCTACGTTCAGAAAAAAAGAACTGGAAAGATCCACCATGCGAAATGAAAATGGGTAAATCAAGTAGATATTTCACCATCATTTATCACCAATGATTATAGGGGAAATCCATTTATAGGGAAAAACTATGGACAGTCACCATTTTTAATGGGTAAATCATCTATTTCGACTGGACCATTTTCAAGTTCGCTTTTTGTATGTTTACCAGGCCGGGTACCTGTTTCGGGATGTTTCGGGATGTTTTTGAAGATACCCTTAAAAAAAAAAAAGCATATGAAAAAGATATATGGTTTACTCTGAAAAGTTTGTTGAGTGGATGGACGTGCCTCAAAATTTTAACCCTCAAACCAGATTCAAGCCAGATGCCAGGTGCTACAATTTGAATGCACCAACTTCAGCTTGTTGCGACAGAAACGAATTGCCACTACCCGCAACACCTCTGACACCCTTCGAGATCTTGAACGTCTCCTGATCTGATTCAATTTCATGCCAATATGGATTCATGATGTCATATCACCAATATCTGAATCAAATTCATGTCAAATCATACTGATGTCATATCACCAAATGGCGTCATTTCCTCCAGTGATATGACATGTTCCCTCCATGGTGATTTTTTGGTGAATTCCAATGACTTTTCCCCCTGGACCCATGGATAAAAACCGCCAGTGGCTTGGATATGGCCATCGGCAGCATGCGGGAGAAGGAAGAGGCGCTGATCCGCTTGAGCGCCAGCTATGCTCCGAAGAACAGGCGACTGTTGAGAGACAGAAAAAACACGGAGGATGTAGGGTATTTCTATGGGAGTTATATGGGGTATACCCGGTATACCACCAAAAAATGGCGATTTTTCAGAAGGGAGAATGATGATGAATCATTGGGTTGAGGGATACCCGATTTTCAGACGACAACCCTGGGTGGGAGAGAGGTGAGCGCTGATGTACAGTGTGGGGATGTCGACTTGGCACTCCACGGTGATGAAGATGTTGTTGAAACATCTTCAACTCTATCCGGGATAATTCGTTATCTGATGTTGAGTTTAGTATCTTGAGTTTCATATCTTTTAATTGTGGATAGATGGCATTTATATGTTCAATTCATATCAATTCACTCTATCAGATTCCAATTCTCCCAGCAAAAAAAATCGGCCGAGTGGTTTTCCGTAGGATCTCGGAGGATGTCACCGATGTCACCTTTCAGCTGGAGCTTCTCAAGTTGCCCGGCCATTTGGATCATCCCGGGATGGGATGAGACTCTTAGAGCATCCCCAGAAAAATGGTGGCGGTGAATCCCACATATCCCACATTAAAATCATAGGTATCCCCCATGGTATCCCGGTATTTTGCTGAGTTTTCATGATTTTTCCAAGCGCTTGGCTGTCAAAATTTTGAAAACTCCTCAGGTTTGATCTTGTCGATGCGAGCTCTCTGCATCGAGGTCCGCAGACGTTTCACCACGTGATTTGCAGCACTTTGGAGGTTTCCTAAGTCATGGGGTACCCCAATAGCTGGATGGTTCATAATGGAAAATCCTATCGAAATGGATGATTTGGAAGTATCCCAAGTTTAGGAACCCCCTTTTGCAACAAGTCTCTTTTGTCATAACTTAGCGTTTGCAATGCGATTTCAAGCTTCTTGCAAAGTCTTTCCCAACATTTTGCAGCGCAAAAAGATTGTCAATATATCCTAGGCTTGAAAAAAAAAAGGGCAACTAAAGCAACCCCCAAAAAAAGAGAGTAAAATCCTACTTCAGGTCTTAAAATCGTGGTCAATTACATTTCTATCTTTGTTGGGCTTACCAAGAATTAAATCATCTTCTCAGCCATCCCCCAGCATCAGGAGCTCAACAGGCCATCGAAGATCTGGAAGAGACACCCAGCAATGGGGGCGATGCCGACAAAACGGTGATGTTGGGAGGAGCTGCTTGGTCAATGAAAGCTGGAAAGCGCCAAGTTTTTTTTCCTTGAAGGGGCTGGAGTAGAAAAAAACCATGGACAAGTACGATTGGTAAGCCATGGGTAAATCAACTGGCAGTATATAATGGAACATCATCAAACTTTCTGTTACGCAAGAATATTTACATTGCCGAGCTAACTTTTTCTCTGCAGGGTTTCTAGACTTGCCATAGACATGGTCATAGACATGATCAAGGTTTCATGACATTTTTGGCCCATTGACACCACAGAATCTGATTGCACAAGCTATCCATCCTTAAATGATCTTAAATGGCTTGGTCCGAAAACTGTCTAACTTGTCTAACCCAGTCTATCCACTTTTTTTCATCATCATTTTCCCATCATTTTCCCTATTATTTCATGGGTCACTGGTTGGCATCTGGTCCCCCTTCTCAGGCCCCGGCCTTCTCGTTCGGCTTTCGGTGGTTTGGTGGCGACCGAGGTGCCGGTCAAAATGGACCACCTGGGCCCCGTGATTCTGAACGACGACGGCTCCATGCGGCGGATTGCCAACTGGTTGCTGGGCGAAGCGAAGCCGACGTCGGGACGGTCCGTGGTGCTTAAGCAGTCACCGTTGTTCAGGGGTCCCTGGTGGTTAACCGTTTGGGGATAGTCAAAAAATCATCCAAGATGGGGATTTAAACATTGAAAAACCATGGATCTTAGATTGGAGTAATAGCATTGAACAAAGCATGTGCTTTTATGTGCTTTTTCTTTAGATCACTTGGGTTTTTCACCCAGTGGGGCTGTCAACAAAAACAGGGGGAATCATGGGGAATCAGATGGGGAATCTATATTCATCAAATCGAAGAAACATGGCCGTGTAATCCATGAAGGATGGGAAGATCTATGATCAAGGATCTATGGGTCACCAAAATACGAGAGAAGATTCATGTTTTTTTTTTTTCCACAGCTGTTCTATATGAGTCAGATCGCCAACCACTACAACCACAACCCCCTTACTGGGCTTGAGTGATCCGGTGCTAAGCCGAGATCAGGCGGGAGATGACGGAGCATGAGAGGTGGCAGTTGTGAAGTTCGGGGCATCCCGGGGAAGCACAAAAAAAAGCACTGGATTTTAAGCTGTTTTAAGACCAGAACTTGGGGATTCACTAAAGATGGCCAGCCAGCCGTCGGTACCACGTGTGGTCAAGATAGCAACTCAAATGGGGATGCAAAGAGGGGTTGTTCCCTCATTTCAACCATTGGAGTCGTCGACATTTCACCAGTGATGATTTTTTTTTTCACTGGATGACTGAGATTTCATCATTGAACCCATGTCAGCGTCGGAATTCACGAGAATATCTATCAGGACTGGCTGCTTTTGGCACGAATCAAGATTCACCATTGGTTTTGAATCCCAAAGATCCATAAAGATTCATCATTCTGAATGATGTGGTAAACCCAATGCCATAAACCATCCCCAAATCACCATTTTTATGGGTTGCATAAAAAAACCCCAACTGGTAGTTGTTTATGGAATTGGCTTTCTCTCATTATTCACTATTTCGTTATCAATAAACAATCACTATTTGGAATCTTCATGATCTTTGGTTTATTAGTTCGGATAGCAAGCATAACTTTTTTTCCACTATTCCCAATTGGGATTAGAAAATTCCAATATTTCGTTCTCCATCCCAAGTTTTTCGTTCTCCACTCCAGGCAGGTGGCCCTTCGCAGAATTGGGCAGCGGAACCAAAGACGCTTAGCCAAGCTGACCGCGGACCTTTGAGGTGTCGGAAGCGTAACCGTGGTCGTTTTTCCGGTTACGCCTCGATGATGAAAATAGGGATTTTTAACCATGACAACATGGGGATTCATCAGATGATATAAGAGGATATAACTGATAAATGATGGCTATGGGCAAAAAAATACTATCCAATATATTGAGGATTATCAGAATCCATTAGGGGAATCCCGGTCTCAACCAGTATGTTTAGGGACGACACAGGGTTTTGAACACTGATCAAGCTCCGGTTTTGAACACGGGCTCCGCTGACTGAAAACAGATAGGTCTCTAATGTGCCATGAAGAGATTTTTCATGGCAATGACTGTGGCTATATTTGCCCAGAATTCTTTTTTTTTGTGCTTGATGACTCCAGAGAGATCTGATACAAACTTTTCGACCTGAAGAAATTGGATGGCCACGAGAAATATGCCCAATTAGAATGTACTGTATATATATATACAATATGTATATATACACACATTTGTTATGTATCTGTAACTATTCAAATTCAGATGCAGAACTTGACCCAACTGCTTCATTTTAGGCCAGATGGGTTGCTCAGGTGCAACGAACACCGCGGACCGCAACGTTTTCATTACACGAGAAAAGTGTGCTGCGGATGGAGTGGGATGTGGTCAGATGAAGTGGGGATCCTTTAAAAAGGCACGGAATCTCCGCAAACCGGAATTTTAATCTTGCTGTTTCCTCAAGAAACTGGCCTGGTGACCCAGATTGATGATCGAAGAAATGTCCCACTGTGGAAAGCCCCAGTCTGACATTTCTCTAAAATTTTGTGTCGCAGCACGGCATTTTGCCTTGATTCTGATTATTGGAAACATGCGCCAAATCCTGTTGAAGGATAGTTTATGTCTTCCCAAATCTCCAAATTGGCATCTTGGCTTCGAACACACATATTGATCAATTTCAAATGAATGTAAGTGATTCACCTTGATTTGATCAAACAATTTCTCCTAAAGCCCGCCAGCCGTCTTCCAGCGTCCATGGCGTGCCAAGGTCAGGATTGTCCTGTGGGACGTTGGACGGATTCGGAGGGCTTGAGCGAGTGTGCCTTCTGCCCTGCAGGGCGCATTGGGCTTCAGGCGCCTGGGGATATGGCTGAAGTCACGCTTTGTTGGAAGGAATTTTCGCTTGGGAGTTATATAAGTGTTCACCAGGAAGATTAAGATTGAAACATATTGAAACCAACTTAAGTTGGGAGTTTCCTATCTAAATCAGGGCCTTTTCCGGTATAACATGGTATAACTTTAAAGTTTGGGGATTGGATACTGCGAAAAATCTCATTCGACCATCGAGGATCGCAGCACCAAGGTGCAGCGAACCAAGCATTGATCATACCCTTCGGTCATCAAACATAGCAATGGAAAAATACGGCTATGAATCAATACCTATGAAAATACCATTTTTAGAGGGTTATTCACATCCATGAATCCCAGCTATTTTGATGTGAACTACAGGGGTACTATTGGTTTTGACCCAATGGAAAAAATACAGCAAAATGACAAACAAATGACGTCATGCCTCGAGAAATCCATGCATTTTTTGCATTTTTGTGATATGTACGACAAAAACACAAACAATGACAAAAAGTGATAAATTTGCAGGTTTCAAAAAATGCATTTTCTCGAGGCATTGTCATTTGTTTGCCATTTTGTTGTATTTTTTGTCATTTTGGTGATATGTGCGAAAAAAATGACAAAGTTTTACAACAAATGACAAACAAATACAAATTTGCAGGTTGCAAAAACACATTTTTCTCGAGGCATTGTCATTTATTTGCCATTTTGTTGTCATGTTTTGTATTTTTTTGTAATTTTTGATATTTTTCCATACACACATACATACATACACAAAAAACTTGAGAGAAATGACAAACAAAATGACATACCAAAACTCAAATGACAAAAACATTGACAAACAAATGGCCAACAAAAATGACAGACCAAAAGTGACATGACAAAAAACATGACACAAAATGACAGACCAAAACTGAAATGACAAAAACAATATAAAACAATGGCAAAAACAACGACAAACAAATGACAAAATAAATACTTCAACCATCTCCAGGGTATGGCTACAAGTTTCTTCTAACCGTAAATGGAGGTTTAGTTTGCCGGGAAAAATCATGGAGCGAACTGGGGATTTTCCCTCAAACCATGTTTGATTACCACAGGGCAACTATCAAACTATCCCCATTCATAAATATTAAAAACATCTATCCCCCAAAATTTATCATAGTTACTGGACATTTTATTGGTGTTTCAAAACTACGGTGTTCTCAAGTTTTTTCCCCATCCATCCCCAATAGGTCCTAGCTGCTACCGATGTCCCTCTCTGCACTGATAGGTGGTTGTTCCTCGATTTACACAGCTTGCGATAGGAATGCTGATCACATCAGTGCAGTCCAGAGAGGCTTCTGGTTCAGCTGCCACTGCTATTCCAAGCCGATACGATATTCCCTAAACCCATCCTTCAGCGACTATCCCCATGAACGTAATACAACGCTTGATGTCCCAAATTTCGTGGATCATTCCCCTGGGATTGAGGGATGAAAAAAAAACGAATGATCTTTTCTGGTGGTTGAAATCGGTGCCCATTTTCTGGTGGTTTTCACCTTGAGATTTCCCCAAACATCTCCAGCCTGATTCTCCGATTACCCTCTGGTAAATGTTCACAAAACTATGGAAAATCACCATGCTATTAATGGGTAAATCCACTATTTCTGTGGCCATTTTCAATAGCTTTTTGTATGTTTACCAGAAGGTATCAAGAACTCTTCCCAGGCCGGGCAATCAATGTTGGAGAACGCATGCAGCAGCTGCTCCCCTGGTCGGAGTAGTGAGTGCGGCTGCCCAGGACCAAACAGCTCGGTGACTGCTGGGATCGCTGGGTTCAACGGACATTCCGCAGGATTTTTTGTCGGACTTTCGTCGGAACTTGCTGTTTTTTTGGTAATTAATTTTACCATGAACATTGTTTTTTTTTTGGGTAAATTTTACCATCTGGTTATGACTAACATAGCCATGGAAAATCACAATTTTTAATAGGCAAACGGCCATGGCTTCCATGGCTATGTTAGTCATAACCAGATGGTACATGAACCTTGGAATCGATTCTGGGGGCATGGAGTTGATGGACGCCTTGGAAAATCAATCCGAGGTTAGCTTCCACCAGATTCCCTATCTTCGCTGGTGAACCCCCCGAATTTGTATCCATTTTGAAACAAAATCACCAGCTAAAATTGAGATGTAAACACTGCAGCAAAACCTGTTTTTTTTTGAAGGACCATCCTTCCAACCTACCAGTAGCTATTCAGGTGGCAAGTTACTGTTCGTTACTGTTGAGATGGGCAGTTGGTACACATCCCCATAGGCCATATTTGATCAACAAGTGTTTCCTTTCAGACATTATTATTGTGAGATGATTATATAAACGATATTAAAAGTAATACTCATATCACTGGTTTAATGATCCATTTATGATCAACCGATACTGAAGAAGTGATTCCTTTCAGACCGTTTGAAGTAATTTTAAGATCTAAAGCTCTAAACTAAAGCGACAATTCACTTCAATCAAGGAAAGAACATCACTAACTATAGACATCCACGATCGTTCGACATCCACATGGATCCAATTCCATGGCTTTTCGTCATTTTTGGGATCCGGATTTCCCGCGCAGAAAATCCGGGAGGACCAACTTTCGTTCCAAGGCCAGGTGGTTCCAGCTGCTTTGGATGTGTTGCTGGCACCTGGGCCGCTGAAGGCGATATGAAACTTGTAGAGTTCAACGGGATGGTGGCCGTGAAATTGCCATAGCTTGATCATGATCATTGGCATGAATGAACAGAACGGCATCTATATGGATCCATGTTTTGTCAAACAATCTTTCATCCAACCCAATTTCTTCCTTCATTTCCCTAAAAAAACATAGATATTGGATGATACTGGCAGATTTTACATATATATATAATATAGAATTATATAATATATATATATAGACACATTTATACATATTTATATTTATTGTTTCATGATTTTTCCCGATCATCCTTCGAGCCAGGCTCCGAATGTTTGCCATGCCCCAGTGGCCGCTGGAGCAGCACCGTCGAGGCACCAAACAGCGGATTTCTCATGACTTTAACGTGGTTAATAATGGTTAATGGTTAATATCATAGATTCTATATTGGACTAATAATGGTTAATAAGTGTTTTTATAAATAATGTGGTTAATAAACCCTATGAATGGTGATTAGTAAATGCTAGTTATCCATAAAACATAGTGACACATCGCCAAGCAGCAATGGGAATCTATTGGATTTAAGCAAGAATCAATGGGGTTTTTCAGTGACATTTATGGATTTAGATGGATTTAGTAATCAGTAATGAGAATAACATTATGGATGGTTTCCGGTTTTTCAATTCTCCAATCCATTGAGTTGATTCAGCACACAACAATGTTTGGATGTTCACCAGCCGATTCAATGAGGATCTTCGTTCGACGAGGATATCTCCAAGCACGAGGAATTTACAATGTAATGATGGGGAAACTACGCGTGGGGATAGTACTGTTTTGGCTTTTCTGGCGGTTGCCAGAAGACCCACCAATTTAAGGGTCGTTTCTTGCAGCAACCATCCAGTTTTGTAAGTGGGAAAGAACCATATCATAACCCATTGGTATATGAAAATTCCCCAGTTGCACTAATGGGTTGTTTTGGAGGTTACAAATCACTTTACGATGCCTGTACAATTTTGGAAGTATATGGTTAAGTTGTAGTTAGTGTCTATGTAATTACGGCAATTCACATCTAGAACTATCAAGCAAAACTGGGCCATTACACCACTATTTTGGCATATAGATAACATGAACAGGTGCTTTTCCCATTGATTTTCTGGAAGGTACCCTCTGGTAATTTGTTACATAGCTATTGAAAATGGCCCAGTCGAAATAGTGGATTTTCCCATTAATAGCATGGTGGATCTTTCCAGTTCGCTATGTGACAGTTTACCAGGCCGGGTACCCAGTCTGACTGGACCCATCTCCTATGGGAAAATCGTCACCTGTCCGGCCTGTCCGGGTCGAAGATGGAGGCAACCAACCTGGCCAGTTGCCAGCAATGCGACCCAGGGCGCCCGGAGCTGAGACTCATGATGCGACGGCTGAATATAGGGGTTTCATCAAAAACTGTGATAACTAACATAGTAAAATGAATATCCCATAGTAAATGTAATTATATCAAATTATATCCGTTTTCATATAGTAAATGGTGATATTCCATTGATGAAAAATGGTGGAAATGAATCATATGAATCCCCATCTCAACCAACCAGCATGAAAAAAAGTGCTGCAAGGATCTTGGACGATGGCACGGCCAAGGCTTCAACCAGCAGATTGGTGCAAGCAGCATCAATGCGTGTGAGCAGTGCGTCGGGGTGCCTGGATTCGAAATTGGATGGGTAACTCCAGAATGCAATGAATTCGGGCGTCATAGAACTCCACTTATCATGGGAACTCCACTAAATATCATGGCTTAAAAAGCCATAAAAACCAGAGATTTTTCGCAAAAGAAATCCCAAAAAACTCCAGCGAACCAATCATAGAATTGGATGATGGGAAAATTTACAGGAAACCACTATATTTGATGGTACAAACCATGGTTTCCGGTTAAGATTTTCCCTTAACCCAATCCAACGAACCAAAAGCTGAGGCCTTAGGAACTTGGAACAACCAGCTGGGTGCCTCCGTCTGGAGCCTCAACAGATTACCATGACGAACTTGGACGGACGGGTTGACGTTGAAACCCCCAGGTTTTGAGCCATGACTGGGCCAGCAGGGTGGTGGTTTGGAACCATGGAATTTTACGGTTTTCCATATATAATATATATATATATATATACATTATAATTATATATATATAATTATATATATATGTGGGAATCATACTCCCAACTGACGAACTCCATCATTTTTCAGAGGGAGGTATACCACCAGCCAGATTTCTGCTGAGAGCGGGTATATTACGCTGGCATTTTTAAGACTCGTTGCGATCAACTTTTTGACTCTATGTTGACAGTTTCCTGATGTGGTAAAGCCAATAGCCCATGACGGATCCATGGTGCTGGTATATATGCTAACATTTACCATTAATATACCCCAAATGTTGCTAACATGACTGGGGTATATTGATGGGATCCATGTTAGCATATATAGCAGCACCATGGATCCTATGGGTAGGAAACGAACATCCCCGTGAAATATCACCATTTTTATGGCTTGTATATACCATCCACAAATGGTTGGTGAAATCTTGACGGTTGATGGAGTTGATGGATGAGTTCTTCTGGCTTTTTTTTGCTTGGTTGTTCATCTGCAGAAAACACCTGAATAGGGGTATCAAAATAAATATATTAACAGTTCATGAACATTAATAATCAATGATTATATTTATTAATGAGGGATAATAAGGGCTTCCGGTAGGTTTGTTGAAATGAACATGGCGAGTGCGACCTGGAATGACCTGGAGCTTTCCATGTGCCTGGCGGCCTGGCACCGAGGAATGTGCGAACTGCACGGCTGGCCGGTTCTTTTCGTCGTCGCTTGACAGCACTGAGTTTGGAGCGTCGTCCACTTTTTGGGTGTCTCCTTCAACTTCCGGTGAGCTGTTGAGACAAGGGCGGCATCCACACATTGAAAAAATCACACATTTTGGAATCTTGCACCAATCATCCCATTCATCAGCATCCGTAGATTTCCATAGATTAATCATCATCCATAGATGTATGGATACATTTTGGATCATTTCGATCTCCATAGCATCCATACATCCCGTATCATCGCGCCGGCCGCGTATGTGCGCCAGGGTGGGCGCCACTGCGGTAGAGCAATGTCTCGCTTGCGGCACAGGCGGAGATTTGGGGCTGGGGCAAAGATGAGGTGTATTCACTTGTCTATAGCACCAGAATTTGTTGTTTGTAAAACAAAATATGAGTTGAATGGGGCATTGATGGGATATTTGTGGAATATTGACGGGATTACGTGACTGTACAGACACTTAAAATGATTTAAATGCTTTAACACTTCATATCAATAACGTTTGAGATCAATATTGAACATTTACTATGGGATGATTCCGAAATGGGTGCAATCCCATCCCCCGTTCATATAAAACACTCCCATTGTATGGTCCCAAATAGATCATCGGTATAACTCCGATGGTTTCAAGAGAACAGATAGAACATGCTACCCCAAATGGATTTCGAATGGTGCATTTGCTTTTGTTTTGTGACATCTGCGCCTAATTATTTTTTCACCATCCCAAATTGAAGTATATAGCAGTGCTCAAGACACCTGATGATTACAGGGGGTTATACTCCCCAATATGCCGGGGATTATCACAAAGAATTACGGGAACCCCTATTAACAAACCAGTATAAATGGAATGACATGAATGTTGACCCTGGGTTTAGGACTTTGGGGGGAGGGACCCGGTCTGCTAGTTGAAAGTCGAAAGTGATCCATCGATTATTAGTGAAGTCGACAATATGGTTTGACGAAACAAGAGAATGAATCGAACTTGTAAAACATCAACATCCAACAATCAATCTTGATGTTAAACAATGTTAAACCATGTTAAACCATATGGGTATGGGTCAATACCTATAGATACATTTTTAGTGGGATGAACATCCATTTACCAGCTATTTTGGGGTTCACTAGGTACCAGGGTTTTGACCCATCCCCATATCAATGTTGACCATATTAATGACCATATTTTCATGTTGAGTTTGGTCAAACATTTGGAAATTTCAGCAACAACAGGCTTCCCCTTTTGATCAACTTTTTGGGACCGCTTTGATTCCGAGTTTCTGTTGGTTCTTTTGGCCAAAAGACAGTACTATGATTTTCTATGATTTTCTATGGTTTTGTATGATTTTCTATGTTTTTTTTAAATGATTTTCTATGATTTTCTATTTCTTTGATTTTCTATGATGTTCTATGGTTTTCTATGATTTTCTATGATTTTCTATGATTTTCTATGGTTTTGTATGATTTTCTATGATTTTCTATGATTTCTTTGATTTTCTATGATTTTCTATGGTTTTCTATGATTTTCTATGATTTTCTATTTCTTTGATTTTCTATGATTTTCTATGGTTTTCTATGATTGCCTATGATTTTCTATGATTTTCCATGGTTTTGTATGATTTTCTATGATTTTCTATGATTTTCTATTTCTTTGATTTTCTATGATTTTCCATGGTTTTGTATGATTTTCTATGATTTTCTATGATTTTCTATTTCTTTGATTTTCTATGATTTTCTTTGGTTTTGTATGATTTTCTATGATTTTCTATGATTTTCTATGGTTTTGTATGATTTTCTATGATTTTCTATTTCTTTGATTTTCTATGATTTTCTATGGTTGTCTATGATTTTCTATGATTTTCTATGATTTTCTATTTCTTTGAGTTTCTATGATTTTCTATGGTTTTGTATGATTTTCTATGATTTTCTATGATTTTCTATGATTTTCTATGATTTTCTATGATTTTCTATGATTTTCTATGATTTTCTGTGGTTTTCTGTGGTTTTCTGTGGTTTTCTATGGTTTTCTTTGATTTTCTATGGGTTTCTATGATTTTCTATGATTTTCTAGGTTCCCAGTGTTGTACTCTTCCAGTTTTTAAAGCACTTCTATGATTTTCTACTTCTCCGAGCTTCTGCTTCAGAGTTTGGCCAGCTTCCAACTAGAGTCCTTTCACTTCAACTCTTCAGCTCCAGCGAGTTCAAAAAGAACACCCAATGGAGAACGGGTTTCGGGACACACAAACAAGCATCCGCACTGGTTGAATGGCAACAAAAACGCTTGAATTTGCCTTGAATCTTGTGCTTTTCAGTTTTTTTTGGTTTTGAAACAGTGACTAAACTCACTTGAAAATAAACTATCATATCCTTGTGATAGCTGACCCATCCTCTCTTTAGATGTCCTTTTCCTACTGGTTAATTTTTTTGGGAAGAGGGGTCAACTATTCCCGTCCCAACCATTCTGGGTAAACGATGTTTTTTTCATCCGTTTCCCCATAAACTATGAAATTTTCGCCCTCACGAAAGCCTGGTTTGGTATTCGATTAATTCAATTTCATTAGGAACCCATATCCCATGACGGATCCATGGTGCTGCCATATATGGTAACATGGATCCCATTAATATACCCCAGTCATGTTAGCATATATACCAGCACCAGGGATCCGTCATGGGTATTGGGTGTGGCCATCCAGAATTGTGGTATACCCAAGTCATGGCCATCACATCATGGGAACCTCTTTTCGGAGGACGGGCCAGCCGAGCCGGTGCTCGCAGCTGTGAAGATTGCCCGCCGGGGCGTCGCTCGGCGAGACGTTCCGGTTTTTCGCCATGACCCGTCACGTGGGAAATCGTGGGGACATTTTCGCAGAATGGTGCCATGATCGGTAGGAAACCAACCATTTGATAGTGATCTACTGGGATTTATACAATGGGCATGCTGGGGATGTCATGGGATTTAATGGGATCTGATGCAAAACGTGATGTGAGCAGTGGCTGCAAGACACCCCTGTTGGTTGATGTTTGGTTCGCAGGTTATTACCCTCATTACCACCTTTATTAACTGAGAATTATCATAACCCCCGAACCAGGAATCCCGATTAACTAGCCAGCATAGTGGGATGTTAACCCAGGATTTTGCCAGACCCTCAGTTTACTTCTATCGGGGAGGTACCAATTTTAGTAGTAACTTCCAAAACTCTTTTGGGCTAACCCCCCCAATTCATAGGGTCTATACACCTCATCCAGGGTTATCTCAGTGGGTTGGTAAATCAGACCAGGACAATCGGACAATCCTTCTCAGCAATATCCCATCATTAGGGGATCCATCCATTCATAAAATTCTGAATATATAAAGGATCCACATAGTTAACCCCATTAATATTATCCCCATTCATTAATAGAGGATTAATTAATATAATGATGGACAATCCTCATTATGTATCCTCAAATAGTTAATCCTCATAGTTATACCCAAAGTATCCCAAAGTATGATCAATGGGAATTTCAGGATCAATGGAAGTACGATGAAGTACAATCTTTTGGGCCATATGAATTGTGGGGATATTCCAATACATGATCATCCCATAACACATTAAAATACATATGGCCATATAGGGCCTATGATATCCCAATATCAATATTGTGGTCAAGTACATCCTAAAATGAAAGTACTGTACCATATTATAACCCATGACGGATCCATGGTGCTGCTATATATGGTAACATGGATCCCATCAATTTGAACCCCCTTTATGTTAGCATTTTTCTACCAGCACCAGCCGGATCCGTCATGGGTAAGGGCATATGATTTCTGGGGATATTATGAAATATGGATAAATATGGTATATGAATGGCCCATATTATAATATGGTATATTAAGGGGATATTATGAAATACTGTACCATATTAATCCATATTTTCATTACATAGGCCATTGATATTATGACATGATCCCCATGAATCCGCTTGACGAGGTCATGCTCCCGATGAGACGTCAGCGTCCTGCATCGAGTGTTCAGCGGGAAGCTACTCACAGGTGAGTTTACCATGGGAACTGATGGACCTGGGGAAAAGCCACGGGGGAAAATCGCGTTTTGACCATTGGAATATAGGGATTTCACTCTCAGAACATGTTTTTCCCCACCTGCCAGGTGAGGGTTGTTAGATTTTATGTCAGTTGCCTCCTCCTTCTCCTCCGCCTCCTGCCTCGTCCTCCTCTCCTCCTCCTCATCGTCCTCCTTGTCATCCTTGTCGTCCTTGTCGTCCTCGTCGTCCTCGTCGTCCTTGCTCAACTGCGACCCGCGATCCACAGTGTTCTCTGCCGGACCTCAACCACGACCATCCACGCCCAGT
>Ga0126342_10009677_pt1 | contig 17270 bp, 14 predicted proteins | sample Cyp1metagenome_FD_92528 | JGI IMG/M metagenome (GOLD analysis project Ga0126342, IMG submission 92528) | Coral microbial communities from Lord Howe Island, Old Settlement Bay, Australia - Cyphastrea 1 metagenome | ecosystem: Host-associated > Invertebrates > Cnidaria > Coral ... | reverse complement strand
TGAAGATGAGCAGATGTGAAGATGAGCAGATGTGAAGATGAACAGATGTGAAGATGAGAAGATGTGAAGATGAGAAGATGAGAAGATGAGCAGATGTGAAGATGAGAGGATGTGAAGATGAGATGTGAAGATGAGAAGATGTTTTACAGACCCCCACTATTGGAAGAACCCTGCGCTCAGACGCTCTCGGGAAAAAAGCTATTGAAAATGGCAATTTATAGTGGATTTTCCCATGAAAAATGGTGATTTTCCATAGCTATGTTAGTTTACCAGAGGGTAACACCAAGCTGAAAAAAGCACACAAACTGTTGCTGAATGTTAAACTGTTAATCAAACTTGATTGGTTGATTTAATTACCAATCAACCACTGATTATCACACTCAGACAATATTAGACTTGATTACCAATGATTACTCTTGTTTTAAAATCAAACTGTTGTTGAATATGATACTGTTAATTTTACAGGTTGATATCAAAACCATATCCCCATGAAAGCAATGCCCAGGTACTACCCCATGACTGGTTGCTTTTCACACCTATAGCCATGAAAGTATCCAGTGATGCAAGGCAAATGCCCATAAGTATTTAAATGTATTCCATATGATATCTTCATATTATCAATGCTTATCAACCACTTTCTACCTCAGGATAACCCACACTAGATATACCATCTGGTTATTGAACATAGCCATGGAAAGATCCACCATTTTTCATAGGTAAACCATCTATTTCTATGGGCCATCTATACCATGGCTATGTTAAATAACTAGAGGGTACATCATATTAAATCCCATTCAACCACCATAAAATCCCATTAAAGTCCCAATGTATTCCATATATATATATATAAAACCATTGGGATACAAAGTACTGGTTGTGTCATTTTACATCCCCCAAAAAAACAATCGTGTCGTGGATCCTCTCCGGTCCAAACCTTGCCATTTTCATTGGCCCATTGGCCTCTGCCCTGAGGCATCCCTCAGATTTTCCCAGCGACGTGCCTTGTCATCCACTCCTTTGAACTGTCTTGCGGACATTGGCCTTGATTTGAAAGCGATTTTCCAATGAAATACCCTCCGGTAAATTCACATAGACCCTGGCAGGTAGGGGTTGGAAGACTGGTGTCCACTAAAAATCGCTGATTTTCAGGGTCGAACTGTTAATTTACTAGAGGGTACATGGGCTAAAAAACATATGCAGTGGACATTTCAGGACCCTGAAATAAAGCTACTGTACCATCTAAAGTAATATTTTGGGGTGTGTCACCTTGCATAGTCCTTACATACATAGTCCTTACATAGGCGGTTTGTATGGTAGGTATCTCCAATAAATTTGTACCTGAAACAACCATTGACATATGGGCCGGACCAAGAAATTCGATCAGCTTATCAACAAGAATGAACATATATTATATACATCAGCAACCATGATAATAATAATGTGTAATATCATGTTATGTATATACCTTTGCTATTTTGTCATGCAGAAAATAAAACAGATTTTCTCGATGTCCCACATGGATGAGGCAATGAAAAGGTGAGCCATATTTATGGCTGGGTACTCCATACTCTCATTTGCAGTGACTGGTTGGTGGTTGACCTACTTGGTTAATGGTGATTAATGGTGGTTAATGATAATTAATGATGGTTGATGATGGTTGATGATGGTTGATGATGGTTGCTGATGGTTCTCTGGTTGGCGGTTGACCTACCCCTCTGAAAATGATGGAGTTCGTCAGTTGGGATGATGAAATTCCCAAGATGATGGGAAAACTAAAATTCATGTTCCAAACCACCAACCAGCTAGAAACTATAAAACGATATATCTATATATAGATTTATAATCAAAGGAAGTTTAGATGTCTACTATAATATAGCGATATAATATTATAATATATTACATCCAATATTCCCATCCAGAATTGTTGCAAACAAAATCTGCTTGGTGGTATACCAAAACCCCTCTGAAAATTGATGGAGTGAAAGTCAGTTGGGATGATGACATTCCCATATATGAAATGGAACATAAAATTCATGTTCCAAACCACCAACCAGAAATGCACAATGCTATAGGGTAGATGTTCATTTCCTGGGGAGCCATTTCATCCCCGCCAACCATTTTAGGGATTCCGTTATCCGCAGAAGTTGTTTCACTTGCCAAGTTGCACGATGTTTTCCTGCATGGTGTGGTACGTCTTGAGAAAATCGTCCTAGCAAGTTTGCAGCGGAAAGCCAGTCGTGCTATTCAGCTGGACATTCCCCACACTGATGCTGATGATGTTGATGATGCTGAGGATGATGCTGAGGACAAGGATGATGATGATGCTGATGATGTTGATGTTGATGATGATGATGAGGATGAGGACGACGACGACAATTGTTTTAGCACAATGAGCATTGTGAGTTAATTAATTTGCTATCCAGTGGTGAACGGAGGAAGCGGTTTGGAGCTAGGATGCAGCTACGCAGCAAGAGTTTCCCGTTTCCACACAATGGTGAAGAAATGTTGATCATTCATAGATATCTATAGATGATGATCATGAAAATATGTGAATTATTGTGAATTACCTATAGGTTCTAGATATTTATAGATGATGATCATGAAAATTCATGAACATATGTGAATTACCTCATTTGGCTTCCAAAAATATGGCTATCCACATCCAAGTCATGGGATTGCTGCTGCCACTTCCACGCCTCTCCACCACGTGGCACAATCACGGGAATCGTCGTCAGATGTTCGGTCCTTAGCATTTTTTTTTTACCACTCATCTAAGGATCTTTACCAACCATTTGAAGGGATATTGTGGGATATATATATAATAAATAATAATAAATAATCATAATAATTATAATTATGAAAAAAGGGGGGGTACCATAAAAATGTGTCATATAAAGTGACTATTTGAAGGGTACCCCCACAATTAATAAACCATAATTTATTAATCCGGAGATGATATTACAACATATTCATTGAGTTCCATCCGAACGGTTGACACGTTTGACACCAAAGATTCACGGTTCACTTCCTTCGTATTTGATGGGAAACACCAAGTTTATGCCCTCCGTTGATCAACACTTTGATCCTTTTTACCGTTGGGAAATTGTGACAACTCATAATATTTTATCACATCTATATATATATATGGGAAAATATGATAGTGCACATCTATTATTCCATATATATATATTCTATATATATATACACATAACATTGGCACAGGTGATTTTCCTTATCATATTTTCCCATCTATAAACCGTGCAGGGCACAAGATCATGAAACTCCAGCACCAACTCAGCCGCTGAGTCCAGCTATTTGCAGCGCGATGTGCTAATCACACCACGCAACTTTGTTTCCACATACCCTCTGGCAAACATGCTTTTTATAGTTGAAAATTGCTTTTTGTAGTTGATTTACCCATTTAAAATGGTGATTTACCCATTTAAAATGGCGATTTCCATAGTTATGTTAGTTTACCAGAAGGTATGTCTGGAGAAAACCCAATTTAGTTGGACGATTTGCCTGATTTTCTGTAGCTATATGTGGGTTTCCATGGAAAATGGGGGTAACCGTTACACCCAATAGCTGGATCGTTTATTTCATGGAAAATCCCAATCTAACATGGATGATAACTAGGGATCCTTTTTGACGAAAGCTCCATATGAAAATTGCGAACAAGCTAGAGATTCAAAGCTCAATCGAATCAATCTGGTGAAATGATGGATTTGTGCCTTCAAGGATCAGATAGGCCTCTGAACATGGCTACTTGCGCAGTTCCAGTGAACTAAGTGGCTATATAGCCATAGTCATAGGAGTTATATTCCAACTAATAGGTGTTCTGTAGAACCATAGTTGGGATATGACTAGTTGGGATATGACTAAACACCTATTAGTTGGGATATGACTCCTATGACTAGTTATAGTTATAAGTTCTACCAATTTTTTAAACCTCAGTCCTACACCCCCACATAGATACAAAGTGGGGCCCCCTAGATAGCTAAGTTGGTTTATAACTCCAATAACTTTGGTCTATGGTACTTATAACGAACTAGTTATTGGGGCTTTTGTTAACCAACTAACATCACTAGGGGGCTTCACATTGTAGAGACATAAACTTACCATTTTGTTTCCCCTTAATGTCCGCCTTGGGTTGCCCGCAATGGGCTGGGATCCTACTTTTGGGATGACCAAGTGGCAGTGCTTGGGCTGGGATTTTTCTTGGGATATTGGGAGGGTCTAGGACCATAACACAAAATATACTATAATGTTAGTAAAACATTAATAAACTTTAAGTACCATCCCCAATTTCACCATTTTTAAAATGGTACGTTTACCATTCCCAGTCATGGGTGGTAAACATGGCATTGTTTTACCCACATTAATCTGGAAAAATATACAAAAATCATGTTCCAGTCACCACCAACCAGACATCTTTACCCTCTGATAAATTAACATAGACCCTGGCAGTCATCGGGGTTGGAAGACTAGTTTCCATTAAAAATTGGTGATTTTCAGGGTCAACAAGTTAATTTACCAGAGGGTATATTCCATTGATCCATTGATATTCCATTCATATTCCAATATCTATATAATTTTGATCCATTAATATTCCAATGGATCAATTAATCTATACAGGGTGGGGCCCCCAAGATAGCTAAGTTGGTTTATAAGTGGTTTTACAATGGTTTATGGTAGATATAACTGTAGTTAATGGGGGTTATAATGGTTTACAAACCAACTTATAACTGGGGGGCCCCATCCTGTATGATATTAATGGTAATCCCCTTTTTTTCAGATCTTCAGACTGATCTCACCCGAAGAGGTCGTGGCCGAGGCACGAGATGAAGTCATCGTCTGCGCCCCCATCAGCTTTGACTCTGTCGGGTGTCAGGACGTCGATCAGATCACGTCCTGGCCACGGAGCCTCCGGTTTTTACCACGCAAACATGGTAAAAGTACGACGGTTGTGGTGTAAAATTCATCATTTTTAAGGGGGTTGAGGTCAAACTCAGCTGGTTGTGGAGATTGTTCTTCTCATATTTCAACTTTTCCGTTCGTCTTTTTTCATTGGGGATCCGGCAACTTGTTCATTTCTCTTCTGTTTTGCTTATAACAAGCCCCAAACAGATGCCGACCAGTCGAAAACTTGGAATCATATGGTAAACATCATCGAACCACACTTTTCCTGGAAACACTCCTATTGGCATCTCTTTTAGCCATTAGTATTATCCATTCTTCACCAGTATATCAGCCATATAAAATCATACACAACAATAGGATCAGCTATACAACATGACCATTTTTTATAGTTAAGCTAAATCCCGACATTTTACTTATTAATCGCACCAAAATAATATCAAACCATCTAAAAAACATTTAAACAAACATTAGAACACCACATTAAATCAATCTAAACCGGTCTCAACCATATAAAATGACATTTTTTCATGCCCAAAATGCTCCATGGTGCTGGAATATTTATCTACAAAACTGGGCCATTTTTGGGGTAAATGTAGGTGTGCATATTCCAGTACCATGGTTCGCATCTGGGATACTGGAACTATAGTTCAACTATGTCTGCTTGGTGGTTTGGAACATGAATTTTATTTTTCCCATCATATTGGGAATTTCATCATCCCAACTGACTTTCACTCCATCATTTTTCAGAGGGGGAGGTATACCATTAACCATATATATATACATATCATGTAAACATATAAATAATATAGATATCCCACAACAAACATATCCCACATTAATCATCAAAACCATCTACATTTGATCAACCATAGATAATCATTAACACATCCCAAAACCATAGTTATTATTTAATAAACCATTCGATATCAACCATGAACCATAGATAATCATCATTTGAACATCCGACATTTCACATCTCAAAACGCCCACCGCATGTTGTCTCCCGACCAGCCAATCTGCCCCAGGTCCAGTCCTGCCAGGTTGGCCGCATCCTTCTTGGCCAAACTACCTGTGACAACTCCGTTGAATCAATGGACACAACCAGCAATAGCTGGATGGTGCCAATCAGGGACATCCCATTAAATGAGGAAAATTCCCATGAACATGGAAAAATTAACTATTAGTGAATTTATACTTTACCATCTGGTTATTTAACATAGCCATGGAAAATCACCATTTTTAATAGGTAAACCTCCATAAATGGGCCATTTTCCATGGCTATGTTAAATAACCAGAGGGTACTAGATGTGGATGGAAGAAATAATTGGATAAACACCCTAAAACCATCTATATCATAGGGATATAACCTTATATATAGTGGGTTTCCATCAATGGAGGTACCTCAATAGCTGGATGGTTTATCAGGGAAATTCCCATTAACATGGATGATAACTAGGGGTACCACCATTTATGGAATATGATGTGGATGGAAGAAATCTATGGAAAAAACAACTATAGAAAATCTAGGGATGACTGGGATAATTAACTATTAGTGAATTTATAATTTACTAGCAATCTGATTTGGATGGCTGCGAAATCCTGAACCACCTTGGATGGTTGACCTTGGATGGTTGAAACCCTATAAATAATGGGATGTTTACCATCTATCAACTGGTGATTCGGATTTCGCTGGCCCATCCACAGTATTTTTGGTGGATTTGTTGTTCTTTTGGGTCAAAAGCCTGCGCCAGGTTTGTCAATCCATCATGCTTACTGGTGCGTTTGACGTAGGGTTGCTGGATGGGTTGCTGGGGGTTGCTGGGATGATGACATTCCTAGTGATGACTGGGATCATTCCCGAAAATTCCCTAAGTTTAGCACGCATCAGATTTAGCATGGGTCATATTCCAAATCCCATGTTGAAAACTCGTGAAATTCCATGTTTTCATCATGGATTTGCTGATTCGGGACCACCAAAAGTATTGGATTCCCCATTGGATTTCCGAGAAAATCAATTCCATCATCTTCAGCAACTCCAAGTCCGAAAAAACCGGTCAACCAATCCGCCATTTTACCATGTTTTTTCCCCCGACAGTCAGCAGCTTGTCACAAATCTTGGATGACCCTCGGTGATTTTCCAACAAAAAAACACTTGGTGAATCATCACACTTAGTAAGTTGGGAAAAAACAGTTCATAAGCCAGTTTCAATGGCTATGTTAGTCATTACCAGAGGGTAACCTTGTTGCTGGTTCATCCCAGTCAGTGGGTTATACCATGTTATAACCCTAGTTATAAGTGGATTAAGCCTATTTTGACCATTTATAAGTACCAGGTGCTGCTTTTCCAGTTATAAATGGATTATATCCCTTGAAAACTACATCGATATATCAACAAAAGCCAGCCTGTGACATTGGACAACTAAACGCACCAACGAATCGCGAACTCACGAACGCAATGGGCACCACCTTGTAGCCCATATGCGAACCATGGTGCTGGAATATGCACACCAACATTTACCCGAGCAAAATCGCCCAGTTTTGTAGGTAAATATACCCCGCACCATGGAGAATCTGAGTATGGGACAAAACACCATTTTTAACGTATTTACTTGGAAGGTCTGGGTAGACACATGGTGATTAGAGAGTTCCAAATGGGAAAGGATACCTGAAAATGTTTGGAAAACTTCAACAAATTCATGGACAGGTGGATTCCCATATTATATCGTTGGATACTGGTGGATCAAAAATCATGATCCAACCATTACTGATATATGATATATTTTATATATGATCCTCTAATACTTGGTGGATCATCCGATCATCCGATCATCAGTTATAAGTTGGTTTGTAAACCATTATAACCCCCATTAACTATAGTTATATCAAGTTATATCTACCATAAACCATTGAATTCAACCACTTATGTTCACCAACTTAGCTACGCTATCGACTGGGGGCCCCAGCCTGGTTTAGGGTTTAGGGTTATTTCACCGAAGAACCGATTCATGGGATCCACACAGCTGAACAAAACTGGGACTCCCAACTCATCTGCGTTTTGAAGTCGTTGAACTGCGCGGTCTTATTCCTGGCTTCCTCGTCAATGTGGTTCACCGTGGACCTTGGCCAAATCGCGGCTGGAAATTCTGGGGGGATTAGCCTCTGGTAATGACTAACATAGCATGACTAACAGTTTGCTATTGAAAATGGCCATAGAAATAGTGAGTTTTCTCATTAAAAATGGTGATTTTCCATAGTTCTGTTAGTTTACCAGGCCGGGTACAATGATTACAATGGATTGATCTGAGTTTAATGTGGCTGGATGTGGCTGGTTAAGACTGATAGTGTAGCTTTGAGTTCAACACTATTTATACTAATTGTACACATATACAGAATTATCTATCTATCTATCTATCTATCTATCTATCTACCTATCTATCGATCTATCAATCTATCTATCTATCGATCTATCGATCTATCTATCTATCTATCTATCTATCGATCTATCGATCTATCGATCTATCGATCTATCGATCTATCGATCTATCTATCTACCTATCTATCGATCTATAGATCTATCGATCTATCGATCTATCTATCGATCTATCGATCTATCTATCTATCTATCGATCTATCGACCTATCTATCTATCTACCTATCTATCGATCTATCGATCTATCGATCTATCGATCTATCTATCTATCTATCGATCTATCGATCTATCGATCTATCTATCTATCTATCGATCTATCGATCTATCTATCTATCTATCTATCTATTACGTATACACACGTGGAAGGTTCCTAGAGAGGGATTTGTTCGTAAATAATGGATACCCTCTGGTAATGACTAACAGTTTGCTATTGAAAATTGCCATAGAAATAGTTGATTTACCCATATAAAAACGGTGATTTTCCATAGTTTTTTGTATGTTTACCAGAGGGTACACGGGGTCTCACCCCTCCAGTTATCCAACTGTTGGTGAAACCATAGATTTCACCAAACACGGGCCTCACCGGACCTAGCTGGTAGCTTTAAGCTACCAATTTTCTTGAAAAGGATGATGTTTTTTATCCAATATGGCTTTAATATGGTTTTATATGGTTTAATATGGTTTTGAATGGTTTAATAGAGAATATATCTTGCGAAGATAAAGGATCTTTTGGAGATACCACCAAATATTTATCCCATTGTTATCCAATGATATCTGGTTGGTGGTATACCTACCCCTCTCAAAAATGATGGAGTTCGTCAGTTGGGATGATGAAGTTCCCAATAGATGGAAACATAAAAAATGTTCCAAACCACCAACCAGTTACATATATATATATATCTATACATGTGTACATAGAGAAATGTACATTCATAGAGTATGATAATTACAAATAATGGATACACTTTCCCATATTGCCAATGTTTCTCCTTCACACATTTTTTTCTGTCGCAAGTGCCAGGGAATGGCATAGGTTCAATTATTTCACATAGGCCAATTCAATACGTTATTTCCCATTGTATCTATATATATATATCATACCATCTGGTTATTTAACATAGCTATGGAAAATGGCCCGTTTGTAGACAATTTGTGATGATTTGCCTATTCATCACATATCCCATAGAAATGCACCGTAATTAGTCAAATTCATATGCCAAGAAAATATGACTTAAATCATGAACATATCCATATCTCAGTTTCTATTGTAAATCATTAACATCATAAACGATTCATATACCAATGGTTAAATCATAAATATACCAAATTCATACAGGATGGCCCCCCTCCAGTTATAAGTTGCTCTATGAACCATTATAACCCCCATTAACTAAGGTTATATCTACCATACACCATAGAATTCAGCCACTTTTTTTAGGCAACTGAACGCGAGCTCGAACAGGGGCCCCATCCTGTATTGTAATCAATATTTTAAAGCACCATAAACCAGCCAGTTCTTCATGGTCAAACTGATAAACTGCCATTATTATATAATCTTCGAAGCTACTAAACAAATCCCCCAATACCCTCTGGTAAACAAACATAGCTATTGAAAATGGTGATTTATTTCGTGGATTTACCCATTAAAAATTGTGATTGTTCATAGTTTTTGTACGTTTACCAGAGGGTACATCACACATGTTCTATCCCCCTGTTTTCCTTTCCTTGAGCGCCAGGGCATGGCATAGGTGAGCATGTCAGGAATCGACCGGCTCTTAGGATATTTCGCTTCGTCCCAAGACCAGTTCCTGCGCTAACCGCCCTATGGGCTTATGAGATATCTACAGTCAACGGATGTTAATAGATGTTAATGGATATACAGTAAGTAAATGGATGATATATCTATAGTCAATGTTAATGGATGTTAATGATAGTCAATGGATGTTAATGGATGTTCTAAACCAACAAAAAATATAGTTAATGGATGTTAGTGATGGATACATATAAAAGTTGAGGACCCCTTAAAAGCGTTCAGTTGGTGCAAATAAGTCCAGTAACTATGGTTTATAATACTTATAACTATAGTCAATGGGGTTAATAAACCATCTTATAACTGGGGAGTTAATAAACCATCAACGGATGATAATAGATGTTAATGGATATACAGTAAGTCAATGGCTGATATATCTACAGTCAATGTTAATGGATGTTAATGGATGTTAATGGATGATATATCTACAGTTAATTGATGTTTTCTAAACCAACAAAACCAACAAACACCATAGTTAATGGATGTTAATGATGGATACATATATCAGCTGGTGCCTCCAAAATAGCTAAGTTGGTGCAAATAACGCCGATTTCACTATGGTCTATGATACACTTCTTCTGGATGTGAATGGTGCTTCTTTTCCCCAACAAAACCCAACATCCAGGCCAAATTCCAAAGCAGCGTCCGAATCACCATCACCACTACAGTACTGAGCGCTCGAGGTGAACAGTTGGGACATGGAGCTCATCCTATGTTGATATCCACGCGAAAACCAGGAACCTGGAACCGAGTAGAGCAAAGTGACCGAAATTTAGCCATGTTTTGTGGATGTACAGTTATGGCCATTTATCAGTTATAAGTACTTATAACCCCATTTATAGAATGTATAATCCCATTTATAACCAGTTATAATTGATAAATGGCCATAACTGTAGATCCATCATGATCCATCTCAAAGTCATCTCAAATTCAACCCACTCTTGAGGAAAATCCTCGGAAAGAACTCATCAGAGTTTGTGGATCCTACCCTACAACACACAACTACCCTCTGGTAAACTAACATAGCTATTGAAAATGGCCATTTATAGTGAGTTTTCCCATTAAAAATGGTGATTTTCCATAGCTATGTTAGTTTGCCAGAGGGTACCCATTGCTTCTGGGCTTTCCTTGATTTGTATCTGTCACTTACGGTTGTGTCCGAAAATGCGGCATATCCTCAATGATGGCAAGCTAAGAGGGAAATTGATGATCCATTGTCCTTTGGAGCTTTACCTCGATTTTCAGCAGCCTGCAATCTTCATACAATGTGGCGCCCCCAAACGATAGCGTTCAGTTGGTGAACATAACTCCAATAACTATGGTCTATGATACTTATAACTTATAACTTCTAACTATGGTTTCACCCACATCCTACCTCCCTACGTAGGGAGTTGCATAAAAGATGGCCCGAAACAGTTACAGTAGATTCCCCAGATTTAAACGTGGATGAATACCCCCCAATGAACCAAGCAGATGTTGAATCACCATTGCCCTGTGGTCTTTTTACATAGCTAGTGAACATGGCCCATTTTTAGTTGTTTGACCTATAAAAAAACATGGTGATTTTCCGTAGTTATGTAAACGTTTACCAGAGGGTACATCATGTTGTTGGCGATATTATCTCAATAATATACCAATATCAAAAGATAGACATGTGTTCCCAGGAGGTAAGAGTCATAGGTGATATGTCCATAACTTCGAGGTTTCTCACTTTATCCCACTTTTCCATCGGGTTACTATGCATCATACCCCCCCACTATGAGTTTCTTCCCCTCCATTGTCTCTGGGGGTTCCATAAATGGGGGATCCCCAAAATAGTTTGGTTTAGAATGGAACATCACGCCAGAAAACATGGAGCAATGGATGATTTTTCGGGGTATCCACTTTAACTGGTTTGTGGTTTTAACCATCTTAAAACATATGAAAGTCAATGGAAAGGATTACATCCCATATATGAAATGGAAAATAATCCAGTCATGTTTGAAACCACCAACCAGATATTATAGAACATCTATACCATCCATTAACCATCCGTTAGCCATCCATTAACCATCCATTAACCATCCATTAACAATGATTTTTCACCATCTTTGCCACTGAAAAAGATAGACCCAACAATTCATCTCAGCCCTGCAGAATGTCTAGCCCGTCTAGTCAATTTCGGGGTCCCTAAGTAGTCGAGCACAGGCAGATCCTCCAGGCGGGGGAAAGCTGGAGGAAGCAACGAGGTGTTTCGATGGAGAATACCCGGCCTGGTTTTTACATACAAAAAGCGACATAGAAAATGGCCATAGAAATAGTGGATTTACCCATTAAAATAGTAGTTTTTCCATAGCTATGTTACTTTACCAGAGAGTATGTTTGAAAACTTCATATCCCATATGCTCTATGGTGCTGGAATATTTACCAACATTTGCCCTAAAAATCGCCCAGTTTTGTAGGTAAATTACCAGCACCATGGAGCATATGGGTGTTCTACTTGGTGGATCATCCCACTTCGTAGGTTCACATACCCTGGCATTTTCAATGGGCTAAGTAGGGCAATGTTCACTTGTAACTGGGGTTACAACCCACTTACTAATTGGGATGAACCACCAAGTATCTGCTTCGGGATGATGACATTTATGATCTGTCTTATGAATGGTGGTTTTAAATATGACGGTCATGGTTTTATTATGTATATATATATATATTAAGCTGGCTGGATAAATTAAAACAAATTATAAGCATCTTCTTAACATCTTAACATCTTCTCTCTACTACTATGTCGAACATTAATGGATTTGGAGATTTAATGAATGAAACAAAATGAAACAACACAAAGGATTTGATGAGGAAACCAACAATTTATCTTGCTGAATTATAACACTTCAGTAACCTGCGCGGATTTTATGGTGATTTCATGGAAGTTAATAAGATTTTGTGGGATATTGGTATTTTCTCGGATACAATGGGGATATGGAGGGATATAGAGGGAATTAAAGGGATGTATAAATAAACATATAATATATACATGTGTATATATATCATTATATAATCAACTGGGATAAATTACAACAATTCCATCATCCCAAAAAACGGTTGTTTTGGGACACCCATCATTCTAGCCATCATTCCGGTAAGGTCGCAGTGAGCTCGTTATCAAATTTATCCAGGTTTTCACGGATTTTGGCATTTTGGGAAAGAGATTGTTGCAATGTGGGGCCCCCTAGTTATAAGTTGGTTAACAAAAGCCCCAATAACTAGTTCGTTACAAGTACCATAAACCATAGTGACATTGGAGTTATGTTCACCAACTTAGCTATCGTTTGGGGGTCCCACTTTGTACTAGTTATTTTCTTTTGCGTATCATAAATCATAAATCATAGTGAACTTGGAGGCATAAACCATGGTGAAAATGGTGAAATTTGAGGTATTTCCTATAGATTTCTAGGGGGCCCCACTTCGTGAGATGTCACCACAAAGGGTAATCCCAAAATCTTGGAACACGCGGCGATCGATCCCGCGAGATTTTCGGATTTTTCGGATCCCAAAATCTTCTGCCGGTGGTGTTCGCAATGTGCCCATCTGGAAGACATCGAAAAAACTATGGAACATGGCCCAGTTATAGTTGATTTACCATAATTTACCTATTAGAAGTGATTTAATGACTGGTTGGCGGTTAAAAAAACATCTTGAAAAATATGAGTCAATGGGAAGGATCATCCCATATATGAAATGGAAAATCATCCATTCATGTTTGAAACCACCAACCAGGCTAGATGATTAGGGGATATTTGGGATATTTGGGATACCCCCATTGTAGGAAACCTCCACTTAGAATATGATGTTGGTTTAGAATGTATTGGATGAAACCCCCAAGCAGTGATTAGTAATGTATTGGAATGGACGTTGGAATGGGTAAGTCCCATTCACGGATTGGTAATTCTGAAAATTGACGGAAAAAACGGTAATAACTCTTGGTATCTTGGATTGTGAATCATTACTTTTATGCTTAATTTGTTTTCAATATCAATTCATGGTTTGTTCATAAATTTATGATGAGACACATATTCATCTGGTGGGCGTTTGAGCAGTGTTCAAAACTCTGTCTTTCAATAAAGTACTGCTTGGTTGATAGGGATTCCTATTATGGACCTATCATAGTCCCCAAGAACCCTTGTCATACTCGATCACCTGGGGCATTTTAGATATGTTTAAATGACACTTTTTCGGCTATCCCCATTACATCGCCTGTGAAACCATTTGTGTTGGTTAAATACAAACTTTCGCTGGTGAAATACCAACTTTCTGATTTCAATGGTCATTCCAGGATCCAATTTATGGAGGTACTGTACCATTCCCATTGATGAGTGTTTAATATAATTTTTCGTTGCTGAAATGCCCATTTTTGTTGGTTAAATCCTAATGTTTGGTTGGTGAACTACACTTTTCCTTGGTGAAAAACCACTTGTTCTTGGAGGATTTCACCCGTTTTCCTTGGTCGAATATCCCTTTTTTTCTGATCGTGAAAAATGCCAGTTCTTCTTGCTGAAAAAACTCACGTTCTGTTGGTTTTTCATGTCATACCCTCCGGTAAACTAACATAGCTATGGAAAACCACCATTTTTAATGGGACAATCAACTATTTCAATGGCCATTTTCAATAGCTTTTTGTATGTTTACCAGAGGGTAAATGTCATATCTTTCTTGATTCAATTGCCATTTCTGTTGCTTAAATCCCCATGTCTGATGGTCAAATCCTCACTTTTGGTGAACTTCGATCATCACACTTTCCGTCACTGGGCCCCTTCGCTCCTTACGTTGCGACTTCACGACGAACCTGGCTTTGGGGTCCAGCTCAACGTACCTGGAATCAAAGCTCTGTCCATGGAGACTGGGAAGGGGGGCACTTACAAATTAGTACAATTGTTCACCTTAGGAATTCCCAAGGGGTTTACCATAGTTGCTATGGAAAACCATAGGAAAATGGTGGTTTAATGGGTTTTCATGGGATTTTCATGGGATGTTCCATAGCTATTTACCCATGAAAATGGTGTTTTAATGGGATATATGATGGTGATTCAATGGCATTTAATGGGATTTGATGGGATATATGATGATATGCCCTCTGGTATACAAAAAACGAACTGGAAAGATCCACCATGCTATCACTTCAAGTTCGCAAACTGTAACAGTCATTGCCAGAGGGTAAGTATAGATATATCCCCTATAGATTCCCTATAATTCCCTATAGACTCACTATAGATTCCCCAAATGGTTAATTACCAGAGGGTAGTCATTGATGGTTAATTCCATGGTGAATCACCGTCATGGTGCCTCTGTAGTCAGACGGTGAATCACCTGTTGGTGAATAGATGGTTATTCGATGGTTCATAATATAGTTACTTTCTATAGTATACTTAGTACACAATATACATATGATTATAATATACATATGATTATAATATATATATATATATAATATAATATATATATATATTATATAATATAATATATATTATATATAATATATATATATATATATAATATAATATATATAAATATATATAATATAATATATATATATAATAGGCACTTACCATTGAGTAGGCATATATCGACATTCATCAGAATCATAATAATGTTGGTAAAACAATGCCATAAACCATCCCCTAGTCATCACAATTTTTATGTGGGGTATGTTTACCATTCCCAGTCATGGGTGTTAAAAAATGCATTGTTTTACCCTCATTAATCTATTAACCACCCAAAAAATTGTTCTAAATCACTATCCATGGATTGTAATCACTACTAATCACTATTAAGCACTATAAAACACTATAATCACTATTCATAGCTTACAATCACCATTAACCACCATTAACCACTATTAATCACTATTTAACCACTATAAAACACTATAATCACTATTAATCACCATTAATCTTTTTCTACATTGATCACTTTTTTTGCACTATTAACCACCATTAACCCTCATTAACCATCCATTAACCCAGGAAATTCTAAATGGGATAACCGGATAACCCACACAATGGGGACGCCTCCGATCACTCGGATGATCCTCCAATGTCACTGACAGATCTCACGAAATTCATGATCCATGGTTTTTTGGAGGGATTCACCATGAAAAACTCATCGATAGTATATATATATATTCCATAATATATATATATTGATCCATGGTTAAGCCCTCTACAATCGATGGCTAATCCAGAAACCAGAATCGATTCCAGGTTCGTGTTTGATGATTTTTCTCGATTTTGCTTCAATCCCCAGAATTTGGAAGTCGTGAAGTCACAGTTTTGAGGCTGTTTCTCTGGCTTTCCAAATTTGCTTACGATAACAAACGCGGTCAGCCCGGTCAGTATAGCCTCCAAATCCTGAGGAAACATGCTATCGACATGTTTCTTTCACGGAAATCATTCTGCTTTCGGGTGCAGTTAACATTGCCAATCAGCCAGATACCCAGATACCCTGCAAGATACGTTTACCAGAGGGTATATCACCACAAATCCTGGGAAAATATAGTGACTTAGTGGGATTGAATGGGATTTACTGAACAAATTGAATGGGATACCCTGCAAGAAATGACCAATTCTTAGCTGATGAGTAGGTAGATATTCCTGTTGAAATCGCAAAAGATTAAAGGATGAGTTTCTAGCCCAGTTGGTTGACCTAGTTGAGGATCAACATGATAACCATGCTTATCTTTTTATAAGTTACCACATGTTACCACCATAAAAGATGGGATATCTCTACTCTATAACTCTGGTTATATCAATGGCCATTCCAGGAACCCAAATTGGAGGTACCTACCATATCTAAGGATAAATAAGGCCTATGTAAGGGCTAAGTTTCAGGGGATATACCCCAAAAATATGGCCTTATATGGTACAGTACCTCCATTTTAGGATCCTGGAGATCTCCCATTGATTAGTTGGCTTAAGGTTATAGTTGATCATAGTGGTCATATCATGTTATAGCCAACTACAAGGTTCCCGACCCATAGACGGCCGTATGGTTTTAGGAGTTTTTCATCAACAAAAATGTCGTTTTCGCTACAGCGAAACGTCATTTTTTCTCATGTTGACGTGAAAAATAGGGTTT
>Ga0126342_10009676_pt1 | contig 17270 bp, 18 predicted proteins | sample Cyp1metagenome_FD_92528 | JGI IMG/M metagenome (GOLD analysis project Ga0126342, IMG submission 92528) | Coral microbial communities from Lord Howe Island, Old Settlement Bay, Australia - Cyphastrea 1 metagenome | ecosystem: Host-associated > Invertebrates > Cnidaria > Coral ... | reverse complement strand
GTGCGCACCGCTGGACCTCAACCTGGGGCCTTCCGAGCTCAGTGCGCACCGCTGGACCTCAAAAGCCAGATAGAATGCCAGAAGATATGCCAGATAGAATGTCAGATAGAATGCCAGAAGATATGCCAGATAAAATGCCATAAGATTTGCCAGATAGAATGCCAAAAAGACATGCCAGATAGAATGCCAGAAGGTATGCCAGATAAAGTGCCAGCATGTTTGCCAGATAGAATGCCAGAAGATTTGCCAGATAGAATGCCAGATAGGATGTCAGAAGATATGCCATAAGATATGCCAGATAGAATGCCAAATAGAATGCCAGAAGATATGCCAGATCGAATGCCAGAAGATATGTCAGATAGAATGCCAGAAGATATGCCAGATAGAATGTCAGAAGATTTGCCAGTAACAAAACGTATAAATGCCATGGTGGGGATCACACAAAGTAAAGCAATTTATTTTTCTATATATTGGGAAGAATATCCCCAACTGACAAATATTTTTCAGAGGGGTAGGTATACCACCAACCAGTTTGTGTTACTAACTGTTACATGATGTTTCCATCCTTTAAGGTTCACAAAGGCGTATCTAACGTATGTATACACGTCCTAGTGACTAGTGGCGGATGGGTAAATCATGGTAAATCCTAACCATCCATCTACATTGTTCCTTGAGGTTATAAAACCATCAAAATGAATCAGAACGGCGTATAATATATGAAACCTGACAGCACGGGATGTCCCATGTTATGGACATGGAAGACTGGGAAGAGTTGATGGATGGACCATGCGATGTGGAGGTGAACATTTGCTTTTGAGAAACATTACTAATTACGTATAAATTGAATGATACCAAGGGAAGGGATGTTCGGGAAGAATACCACTTAAGGGACAGAAACCAGTGATATATCCCTATTCTGAAATACCAGTGATCAATGGGAAGAGCTGATCATACTTGGTACATGGGGATTGCGGCAGATGGGTCAGAAAAAAAAAACTGTGTCCTGTTTCCTGGTGCTTTCCGATGGATTTACGAAGGGTTTGAAATCGCCAAGCTAGTTGGTGTGGTTCTTGACCTGGACCCTCAATTTCAAACAAACCAACACATTTCATTCAAAATGTGTGTGTTTTGATAATTTGATAGTAGTGATTTGGTTGCACGACAGGTATGGGTAAGAGCAAGTACAGATATAGATTACTCCACCGTGGGATGTTGGATTGGTACTCACATCGTAGCATTACCATTGGTAGATACAGATTAGATCATATAGGGCGTCATGTTTTGTTCAGAATTGGGTAAGTCACGTTGCTTGAGTGTTTTATGTGGTTAAAACAATGCCATGTTTACCATCCCCCAGTCATCACCATTTTTATAGGTGGGATTCCAACCATTCCCAAATGGGTAGTTTATGCCATTGTTATAGGTGCTTTTTAAACCATTTTTATAGGTGGGATTCCACCATTTTTATAGGTGCTATAAACCATTCCCAAATTGCTGGTTTATGGCATTGTTTTAAGCACAACGGTTTCAGGCCCGCTGGTCAGCAATGATTCCACTTGCATCCAGTGGTTGTGGTTAGGCGGAGGAGCTGTTGGAGTCCTTGCCGGGGCAAGATGAGGACGGCCATCCCAGGGCCATCCCAGGTTTTTGATTGTGGGTGATCCCCCAGGCATATAAATCATATAAATGGTCAATCACATATATATATATAGCTAATTAATTACATATAATCATATGAAAATAGTTATTTATATAAGCATATATACATAATTAAATATAAATTAAATATAAAATCATATATATATATACATACATAATCAGATATTTAATCATATATCAATAATCACAAACATAATATAATCATATTTAAAATCATATATTTATAATAATATATCATCATTTTTATAATTATATATAATCATACAAATGTATAATCACATTAAATTGTGTATATACATACATACATACATACATACATACATACAATCAATGAATCAATCAATGAATCAATCAATCAATCAATCAATCAATCAATCAACCATATATATATACAATCATCAAATACATATAATCAAATATATATATACTTAAATATACTATAATAAACATTTATATGTAGTCATACATATGTAGTTAGATATGTATATATAATTATATATATACCAGCATATATTTATATAATCATAAGTGTATATATATATACATATAATCATATTTAAAATTAAAATGATTTAATCGTTTATATGTAATCATATTTATATATAATATATATATATATAGATATTATCATATATGCATATGTTCATATAAACATAATTTTATATTATCATATGTATTCTTTGATAATATTTATTTAACTATAATTATATATATATATATTCATATATTATATTATTGTTTTATATGTATATATATATATATATATGTAATTATTTGTTAATATATTATCATTTATATGATGATATAAAGATATAATCATGTATATAGTCATATATTTAAAAAAAATATATATTTAAATATAATCATATATATATAATATTGCATATGTAATCGTATATATATATATATATAATCATTTTTATATATTTACACATACACAGTTATATATTTAATCATATATGTATAATCATATTTATATTTAATCATATATATATATATATTTATTTAAACATATATATAATCTCATATATATATATATACATACATATTTTGATATAATCATACATATATATATAATCATACATATATATATATAATCATATGTATATATATGATTATATTTATACAATATATATATATTCATTTATTTAATTATGTAAATATATATATTATCTTTTAATATAAAATCTTATTTTCTCGAAGATATATTTATACTCCTCTATATATATATATAGATAGTTATGTATGTAATTATACATATGTAATCGTAAATATAGTCATTTACATATATATGTATATTTATCAACACATAAGTATATATATATATATCAATCAATTGGTTTTTTTTAATTGTCTATATGATCACATTTATATTTACATATACATAATTACATATAATCATATATATATATATATATCATTGTATATATATATATAATCATATTTGATTATATATATATATCATATTTTCATATATATATATATATCATCATATATTTATATATATTTATATATATCTTATCTTTTAATATGTAATCATATTTTTATGATGATGTATGTATATATAGATAATCATATATTCAAATAGAATGAAAAAACGAGAGGATCTGTAGCAACTCCTCGTGGATCTACGGCTTCTTATGAGCCGGGCCGGTGACCTCACAGGCCCCGGCGACATGAATAATGGTAGGTTGGTAGTTACCCCACCATGAATTTGAGCTTGGGGGGCATGAATATTTATATATATATATACATGTATACGAAAATATATACGTATATATACGTATGTATATATATATATATATGTACATATATATAGGTGTTTATATATATATATATGTATATTTATTATTACATATGTTTATATATGATAATTTGATTATATATACAATATGTTTCTGTGTATTTTTGTGATTTGATCCACCAAGACTACTATATAATGCCAAGTTCTTAGGCTTTATGAATAGAAGGGCGGATTTTCCCGTGGCATAATCAAGGTGTGTTTCTAATGTCAGTCTCCATTTTGACCAGTGAAAACGCATAAGTTTGGTAATAACATCTGGTAAACTATCATAAATATGGACAATCAGCATTTTTCTTATGGGTAATTCAACTATTTCTATGGCCATGTTCAATTTCTATGTTAAATTACCAGAGGGTAGTTCCCACGTTGATTACACCCCCATGCTTCTCCGTCAAAATACCCACGTTGGAGCACATACCAATCGCGCAGGATTTTAAATAGATCCTGATTCTTTCGGTCAAAGATACTGTCATGTTTTGTTGTTGACCCACAGTCGCCTGGTATCATCAGGATTGACACATGACACATTTCCTTTTCAAGAGCTTTTTCAATTTCCTGGTTTTAGCTAATTCTGTTAGTAACTATAGTTGGTAAACCCACATTTAACTAATTCTATAGTTAGTACCCTCTGGTAAACTAACATAACTATGGGAAAATCACCATTTTTCATGGGAAAACTCACTATAAATGGCCATTTTCAATAGCTATGTTAAATTACCAGAGGGAAACTATAATTTCCAACAGGATCTTTGGGGTGCCACTGTTGTCGCCCAGTACATCTTGTGCCGCCTGCGTGCGCTGCAGAATCGCACGGCTGATTTGATCGAGGAGAAACGGCCGTCGCAGATTCTGCTGATCTAAGCCATAACAGTTAAACTGCTTGTAATACCAATAACATAAAGGTTCACCAATAATCATGTTTTAACAGTTAATCTCTCAAAAACACCCAACAGTTATACTGTAATGGTTCCGATTCGGTTGATTGGTGATTATTGGATATTATACATGTTATACTACCAACAGTTCTTGGGGATAACATGATTGCAGTAATCATAACCCATAGTTGGGGAAGCGTCTTCAACCAATCTTCCTGCTGCCAAGGAACGCAACAGGAAGGCCCATGCGGAGAACGGCAACACGGTTCCCGCTGCGTCGTGCGGTCCTCAGGGCACCCTCGTCAAGATGAATAGAATAAGCGGCCAAGTTATTGCTATATCCAAGGATTACCATCGACCGGGCCTTCCTGGAAGCCCTCTGCACTGCCGACCCGCCCCCCGCGAGGGCCGGGGGAAAGGACTTTGTCCTTAAGCGGGTCGGCTACAAGGTGCTTACGGCCTTGCTGAGGCGCTTAAGGGGGGACAACATCCTGTTAATTTCATGTCCTTGCCCTTTAAACCTTGCAAGCAGTGCATGCTTGTCATATGTGTACCGCGCGCCGCCTGCCAGGGACAGGGGGCTGTGTCCCTCGGCGGCCAGTCGAAAATTTTTCGACTTCTTCTGCGGCCTTTCCAAGGAGGCGATTTTCCCTGATGCCCTTGGCATAGTAGTTTTATTTCAATCTCGGCCAGTCCAACCCTGCGCGCCTTCGAGCAGCTGCCCATCTACACCTTCGGTGTACTTTTTGAATGGCTCAGGCGGCACCCCAGTTTGGTAAATGGTGATTTAACCAGCAAAAAATGTGGATTATCATTCATTACAATCTCTTGAATTCTGTTAAGTTGGTTTATACCTCCGATTTCGCTAGGTTTCATGATACGTATCTCATCGTAGACCTATAGTGAATTGGGTATATAAACACCAACAAACATCACTGGGTGGTGACAAGAGATCACCGTGGAAAATGGATAACTTTACCTCCAGCAAATAACAAGCCAAACAAAGTCCTTAAGTAGTAATCACAATAGTATCCCAAGACTCACAGGATTATTATAATACATTTGAGGTTATAATCAAGTATGGTGTTCTGATTTTAATGATTATTATCATTGTCATGGTTATCATTGTTATATTATATTTCTAGTTTGTAACTACTATGATTATCATTCTCAAGAATCAATTGTTGTTAACATCATGGATCATAATCTTATCATTCACATTGTCATATATACAGTACATTAACATTCTTAACGTTATTAAGAATGAATTGTGATTAAACACATTGATCATTATCTTAGCATTTACATGATAATTATACATTAACATTAACAGTTATTAACATATTTTGTTCTCAATGGCGTAAACATGAAAACACTAGCAGTCAGTAACATTAACAGTCATTACTGTCGATTGTTATCATTATCACTACGTCAATCTTAGAAGGGTAGAAGCTAATCCTCTAGTCTTTTGGTGTGGATTTGTTCAACCAGCTAAGATTGTTTTTTTTTTGCAGGGTATCTAAGATTGTTATCATGAACACTTAGTAAATGGCTTATTTTCCCAGTTATGGAATATCCCCACTTATATATGGCCTACTTATATATATATATGTATATTTATTCGTTATATATCAGGGTAAATTTAATCACGACCTCACTGTTCTCCCTCACTGAAAATCATTGTTAAGAAGAATCATCCCCAAACGACCGAAGTGTTCAGGTTAGTGAATTGTAATTTACCCAGATATATGATTTACTACACACCAGTAAATTACTTTGGGTGAATATATCTGGGTAAATTACAATTATGATTATAAATTACTGGTGGATTATTATATCATTATACTATAACCATAGATATTTAATGTGTAATTCACCCATGGATCAAATCATAGATATACACACAGCAAATGATTTACTATACACCAGTATACTATATCCCAAAGATACGGATTATAAGCCTGGTTATTAACATTTAGACAAACCACTTTTTACGATCCATGGGATGATCCTCCAAGGTATGATATATATATATATATTATGTATACCATATACATATATATATATATATACACCATATATCAGCATATATACCTTTTTGGATTACAATATGCCAGATATCATATACCCACTGAGTGATTTATGGATTGCCCTCTGGTAAACGTTTACATAACTATGGAAAATCACCATTTTTAATGGGTAAATCCACTATAAATAGCCATGTTCAATAGCTATGTTTGTTTACCAGAGGGTATACACCACTGGGATGCAGATCCTCCCAAACTCCAGGACCTGCGTGCTAACTCCACCGCTTCCGCGCAGCAGAACTTGGCGAAGCTGGCGAAGCGCCTGGAGCGGCGAGACCGTGGAGACAGGGGAAAACTAGGCCATAGTAGTAGTAAAAGCAGTATAGTAATGGTAGTAAAAACAAAAGTAATAGTAATAGTAGTAAAGTAGTAGCAATAGTTAAAACTTGGTAATAGTAAAAGTAAAAGCAATAGTAATAGTAGTACTAGCGAGAGTAATAGCGATAGTAATAGCAGTAATAGTAATCATCCCAAAACAGGGGAAAACCATGGTATTATTGTTATGGGATCATTAGTATTATGGGATTTATGACTTTTATTGCTGGGATAATTATGGGAATGGTCAACAACACTTCTTAATACTCTCTGTTGTCATCAAATGTGGCAGGCTGGATAAAAAACGAACTAGATGGAGGTATTTTTTACTTGGGAAATCATCGAACTAAAAAACTAAATAATGGATTTTGCAGCCAGCCACGTTTGATTACCGGACCCCCACGTTTGATTACCGGACCGTAGGGCCAGAATTTATTTGAATTATATATATATATTTGGATTTCATGATGAGTTTGGTGAGTTAATGGGATTATCAACAGAATTAAGATAATGCCGAGGACTATCAACAATTACAATGTATGGTCCCATTTATATGAATCTTTGGAACAAACACACATCTTGATGAGATACTTGATGTGCATAATATTTATATATATAATGATATATATATATATATAAATATGTATACATATCATCATATATATATATATATATATATACATATATATATACATGGGCATAACGTATTTCACCGCCCCCACCCAGTGTTTTCAAGTATTCTATGTGTGCACGTTTCAGAGATGTTGTGCACGTTTCACACTGCGCAGGAGGAACTCCGGCACGAGATGGCGTCCAGAAAGGCCTCCGGGTTGCCACCAATCATCGCAAACCCAAGTCATAGGTAGAAACATGGGAGACTTGGAAATATGCGTGGTAGATAGATGTAAATATTCTAAAATGAATCATCGATACCATCCTGGAAACATGTTTCTATGTTTTTTGGGGCTACTAGTATGTATGTATATATATATATATTATTACGATCATCTCCCCTATTCCGAATTGCCAATGTTTGCATATTTGTCCTATATATGTTTTTTGGTCAACAAACGTTTTGTTTCTAGCATGTTCTTTCCCTGTAGGAGAAGGCGGTGCTTCCCATACAGCACACTATGCTGGATGCGGAAATTGTGGATTGAAAAATGGCGGCAACCACCCTGTCTCTTCTTGGTGGTAGCTGAACTCGTAGAATTGGTAGCAACATGTAACGTCCATCTGAAGTACCCAGTATAAATAGCTTTATATAGTGTTTCCATGAATATCCGCTATGACTTATAAACCACTTACTATACAACTGGTATGCATCGTTTGTTGCTTGTGGTTGTGGCCAGTTTCTCGACACTTTCTCAATTTATGCAAGCTGGCAGACTGATTTTCTGTGTGCACATGCGGCTCAAAGCTAATTTGCACTAGATCTATTGCTCACGAGCCTTCAAGAAATATGTTTGTTCTGAACGGCTTCGGAAATCGTAGATAGTCACATGAGCGGCTAACAAATGTCAATGTTGCCAAATTTGGATTCTTGATTTGTCATTGTTGCACGCTGGCCCTGTGGGGGTCGGATGCCACTCGTTGCGGAGTGCGATGGCTAGAAATGAGGCGTTTTTGGGGTGGGCTGGGAAGATCCAAATTTGAACTGTCCTTGAAGAAATTGATGTGCAATTTGATAAATTTATGGGTCAAAACCTATGCGTATCAATTACCACATATTACCACATCTGACTGGGTATCTTAGGGTACCTAGGATACACGGGTTTCGACTCATAGCCACATGAAGATGAACCATATCTATCCATATCATTTCATATCTATACTAGTTTAAAATAGTTTTTCCTCAAATGTCAAATGCATTCCAGTGACAAGGCTGGGCAGTTTGTAGCAAAGTTGTTAAACCCAAGTATCGATCGACATCTAAGACAACTGAATACGGAGACTTTGGTATATAATATGTATCGAGTCATTCCGTTTGGGTTGTACTTGTATATATAATATATAGCCAGTTTTGACCCAAATTAAATAATCTATATATTTTTGCTACTCTGCCTTGGTTCTTGCCGGGTTTGAGCGCGAGTAGCAGGGGAGCATGGCCAGTATACTATACAGGTGGGATGGCTATTCCTCTTGACATTTTCACTCAAGTTTTCCCACTATGTGTTTCGTGTTTGGGATCCACGTGAACACGCGAATTGCGTTGATCAATACCTCCGTGGTTTATGTTTATTGTTGGCTTGCACATACGTAGTTGCCAACTTATGTTGCTTATAAGATGCTGCATTTCTGTTGTTTTTATACCCCTTTATATGCTGATTTCCATTTTTGTAGCTTACACTTATGATTCTGCCAGGTCAGCGAGACGAGGTGCGGTGAGAAAAGCCAAATTTTGGTTCGCAATGCGAGACATGACGAAGTAGACGCCATGGCCCAGCAATAGTTCGATTACATGTTTAGAAAGGGGTGATTTCTATAGCTAGCTGAAGTTTACCAGAAGGCCAGAAGGTACATGTTCTTGTTGAAATCAAATCGGTTGAAGAATATGAAAGGTGTGCTTGAGATTTCAACGTCGATTGCGTTGCAAGATATTGCAGGTAATTGCAGGTCATGTCCACATTCTTTCTAACCATCCCTTGCAGTCTTGTTCATTGTGTTTTGACGTCTTTTTCCATGGCGGTTTTCCTGTAACTCCCCCGATGCGGATTCTGTGGCAGTCTGATGGCGAAACCAGATCTCTTGTCCCAACTACTGACATCAAACTGGGTAAACGATTGGTTGGATTGAGACAATACTGGTATGTTTTTGCTAAGGGGGAATATCATGAGAATATTGTTCATCTGGTTGGTGGTTTGGAACGTTTTTTTTTCCATTCAGTTGGGAATGTCATCATCCCAACTGACTTTCACTCCATCATTTTTCAGAGGGGTAGGTATACCACCAACCACTCATCGATTTTTATTCAGGGTACCCTTTGGAACTTTAAGTCGCCATTAAGATGGTGATTGATCATCAAACTCAATGGACCATATTACCATGGAGATTACCGAGGGTATCAACCATATCCCCAAATATTCCCATTCCCCATAGACTAACCATACATATCACATATTTAACTTTTGCTTATACAATAACCATCTAAGATTTCGTAGTATGAAACAACTGAAACTGTATCGCAGTTGTTCCGAAAAACGGGTAATTGGTCATGGTTCCATGGTACCAAACAGTGAAAAAACACGATTCCCAGCGGCCTTCAGGGCGCAGCTGTCCCCCACTTCCACTCCTTTCGTGTCGGTGGGATGCCAAATGGTGGGTTGGTGGAGCAGAACAAGATAAACCAACGGTGTTGTTGCTTGGAGTTCACCATGTCCATCATGATTGTTCATGGATTTTTAGGAATTTCGAATCACTATGATTTGTCTGTCTTTATCACTATATCAATTATTTATTTGGGATGGGTCAAACCCTTGTTTTTTTCTTCCCCATATCGACCAGCTACCAGAGGCCCCCAGGGTCACGACCCATACCGGCAGGGATGATGAATACCCCAAGCAGCTTGTGTAATTTATGTATTGCCAGAATGGTTTAAGAGGTCTATGTTCCCCAATAAATCGCTTCTCAGCTAGACTTCGCTGGTAATGTTCGTTGTGGTTTTGGTCTTGAGTTTACCAAAAGAGCAGCATTTGGTGCAGGATGGTTTAGGAAAGCAGGGACCAAACATCCAAGGGAATCCCAGGGAATTTGTGTGAGAAATAGGACATCTTGATCCTGGCACCTGATTGCTCAACTGGGAATTCCTTTCCCGGTCAACCATCTGACGCAGTGGTTTCTCGTGCTCAATGGAGAAATAACAGTGTTCAAGTTCCTTGTTGATTGATGGTGATTCATGATGATTGATGATGATTGATGATTATCTCTGGTGTGTTATAGATTTGTGATATGTAGTGATACTATCCAGCATATTATGGGGAATATCACAATCATAGGAAATCAGAGGATTTTGTTCACGCTTATTTTGTTCACGCTCATCAGGTGGCCGTTCGCATCAGGCGAGGTGGATGGGATCAGCGAGGAAAGTTGATACTCTCAGATGTCGGAAAAAGTGTCTGGAAATCGCGGAAATCACATTATATATTTGATGGTTAAGACTTCAAGCCTTAGTTTTCCATAAAGTTCAATAAATCATTGCATTCCTGAAATCATTCCATCCCTTCATACCTCCATTGAGCAGTGTTCACAACCCCGGGCCCCAGTTGCTTGATAATTGTGGGGGGGTCCGGGTCCACCAGTCATACTACTCTTCTTATACATTGGGGATTACTGTATCATAATCGATTACTTGAATCTACATGCAACAACCAGTAAAAACACATCACATATTGATTAATTGATTGTTGAATATGGAACAAAACACAGTTAGCAAATTATGGAACCAACCAATCCATTGTTGAATGACGGATTTTGACCACTGCTCAGTAACCCTTATCCAGCCAAGTGCTTTTCAGGCCTGGCCTCTCCAATGATCCTGTGATACTATGGGAAAGTAGCGATCGTGGACGACATCCGCGGGTTTGCTGCCATCGTGGCTATCTAATGGAGGAGGGATGGAGATCTCAGGGTGCTACCCCTCTTGGGTTGGCGAAGTTGGTTGAAGTAGGCAGATTCACCAGGATTCACAATATATATATAATTATATATATTATAATGATATATATATAATATATTTGTAGGATGGGCATAGTGGCATCACCTTGTGTAGGCAGCTATTCCAGATGTAGATGGGATGTCACTGTACGTCTCGCCAATGCTTGGATCATATGTTGATTGACATTTTATCTACCAGATCAAATGTAGACGTTTGAGACAGGATTTCACTATTATTTCACTTGATGTCTATATTGTCATCATATAATGTCACATTTATAATTAAGTAAGTTTCGTATAATTATATATATAAGATGTATAAAACTATATAACTAAATCTTTCTATATCTCTCTCTCTATATATATATATATATACATGTGCCAGCCCATTTGCAGCTGAGTATGGGATTCAGAACCATCGATCTCCATGGTTCCGGTTTGGCTCGGTGCCTGGCCCAGGAGTACGAGTTCTCCCGTGTCTTTGGACCAGAGGACGACAACCAACGACTCTTCTCCGAATTGCAGGTGGGGACTTTTTGTTGATGTTTCCTTTGGAGAATGTGTGGTTTAAATAAATTGGGGTTGTAGTTGAGGATAAATATATATATATATATCATATATAAGTATAATATATACTGCATGTTCAAGATGTTTCAAAAAGTATGCTACATCCTGAAGATGGCATGATGATCCCTTTCCACCTGCGGGCGTGCATCTCAAAATGTGGTCACGAGGGTCGCCATCCCGCATGGCCAGTCTTTCGTTTTGATGATTCACTAGTAGTATTACTTTCCTGCAATCTATAAACGGAGGTTTTAATGGGAAATCATATATATATATACATACATAAATGGTGGATTTGTCATTACCATGTATGACTACCAGAGGGTAATCTATACTCAATCGGGATCCGAAGATTTGGAGTCCTGGATCATTTGAATCGGTGCGTGTCACCCAAGCTGGGAAATGTCCATCAACTATGAAATAGGTAAACTTGGATAAATTATATTTAAAGGCAACTTATGTGGTGGGCAGTTTCAACTGTGGTTTCATGTTCCATTCAGAAATTCAATGATAATCTCCAACGTTCATGGGGTTGAAACCAGCAACAAGTAACCCGATCATGCAATGCATTGCTTGCTTGCCGGCATGCTCCTAACAAGAAAACACCCAACTATATATTAGGCATCAAGACGGCCTCAAGTATACACATCACATAAATAATTCCACATATAAATACAGAAATTATGCATATGTACAATACATGGGACAGATTGTATGGGGCATGGGGATGCATGGGGTATAGTAGTCAGAACCCCTCATTTCTCAGTTGGCGTTGTCTGAAAATACTGTTTGCCAAGAATCCAATATAGTTAGTCATAATTTTCCCCAAAGACATGGTGATAGTCCCAAAAACTGTTTGGTTCCATCATGTTTTATCCACGTTTCCTCTTTCTAACATTATCTACCTATACCCTGTGGATACATATACTTCCTTCCTAAGCGGACTCAACCCCCCATTCAGAAAATACCCCAGCTGGATCCGTCATGCCTCGTCAGAAGCTACGGCTGGATCCATTGGTTGAATCATGTTTAATGCCCATTTCCTCTGGCTATACATACATACATGCATGCATGCATGCATACATACATACATACATACAGACATACACACATACATACATTCATACATACATACATGCATACATACATACATACATACAGACATACACACATACATACATTCATACATACATGCATACATACATACATACATACATACAGTACGTACGTACATACAGTACGTACATACATACATACATACATACATACATACATACATACAGTACGTACATACATACAGTACGTACATACATACATACTTACATACATACATACATACAGACATACACACATACATACATTCATACATACATGCATACATACATACATACATACAGACATACACACATACATACATTCATACATACATGCATACATACATACATACATACATACAGTACGTACATACATACAGTACGTACATACATACATACATACATACATACAGACATACACACATACATACATTCATACATACATACATACAGACATACATACATACAGTACGTACATACATACAGTACGTACATACATACATACATACATACATTCATACATATATACATACATATATACATACATACATACATACATACATACAAACATACACACATACATACATTCATACATACATGCATACATACATACATACAGTACGTACATACATACAGTACGTACATACATACATACATACATACATTCATACATATATACATACATACATACATACATACATACATACATACAGTACGTACATACATACAGTACGTACATACATACATACATACATACATACATACATACATACATGCATACACACACATACATACATACATACATTCATACATACAGACATACACACATACATACATTCATACATACATGCATACATACATACATACATACATACAGTACGTACATACATACATACATACATACATACAAACATACATACATACATACATACATACATACATACATACATTATTATACACCATAAATCCTTCCATTTCTGATATTCCACCCCATGAAATTCGCATGAAATCATTGCTAACCGGCCATCCCCATCCCTGACCGCCCCTTCGCAGGCAGAAGCCTTGACGGAGAGCGTCTTCAGCGGCGTCAATGAGACGCTCTTCGCCTATGGCCAGCAGCTTGTCTCATGGAAATTTTCAAGCATGGGGTTTACATCCGGAAAAAAACGGTGGTTAGTTGCCCTATTTTTCGGAAGACCCTAATGTGGTGGTTAAGTGTTTCGTGGCTTTTCTAAAAGTTGGAGAGTGTTACACATGAAATTGAATGAACTGTTGTATGTTGTGGGGAGACTTTGCTGGAACTGAGGGTTTATACATGTTGTTGTGATGGCTACAAAGGTGTTTCTTCAGTATCATGGAAAAGTCTTGCCATATCTTGGCAAACCATAGCAGTTCATGCAAGTCTCAGGCATACTGAAACACGACTCTGAGACGATGGAAAGACCGTGCTCAGGGAGATGAATTTTCCAAAAATGGTGATGGCATGAGTCCAAATAGGTCCAAATTCGAAGCCGAACCATGCAACAAAAAAGGCCAGTTAATGCTGGAATAGGTCATGCCCCCAAGTTATGTTTTATGGTCTGTAACCCCATCTCTTCCAATGGTTAGCCTAGTTATAAACCGACTTGTTGTAGAATAGGGGAACATGCCTTTATTATAGTTTGCTTCGTGCATCCTCCAGTGAACTTTGGACGTCAGACTGCTGCTACAATGCTCAGCAATGATCGACACCTGAAATCAAACATCCAACGCCAAGATTTGCCGTGCTTGAATGTGTTTCAAACGAGAAAATCATTTTCAGAATCAATTTCTGTGCCTGAACATGAGATAGTCACAGATGAATCATTAGTTTTATCCATAGAATCGAACTCATTACCCTTTGGTTATTTAACAAAGCCATGGGAAATGGCCCATAGAAATAGATGGTTTACCTATTAAAACATATTAAAACTAGTGATTTTCCATGGCTATGGTAGTCATAACCAGATGGTAAATTTCATGATTTTCATGGACCATGGCCCTTGATCTCCAGGACTGGCAGCGGCAAGACGCACACGATCTTCGGTGGCCACTTGGCCAGGGTTTCTTAGGGATTTGGAGCGGATAAACCATGGTTTTGACCTGGGAAAAGATGTGGAAAAGCCATGGTTTCCCGTAAAATAATCTATATTACAAAACAAATGGTGGGTTTTCCACTTCTATGTTACTATGTTAGTTTGCCAGATGGAAACTGGGTAGTAAGGAAATTTAATTGGGATAGTTCGTGGTTTGTAACCCACCAGGATTCATTTTTTTTCCCCATGCCCCATCTAAATGGGTGTACAGTTTTTCATCGGCAAATAGTCGGGAAGGGACCATTCCCACTAGATGAGCTCTATTTTAGGATTTCCCTTTACCACATTAGCGTACGGAAAGGAAAACAGGGTTGTAAAATGTTGTAAATACTCCGACTAAAGTTATAGTTCTAGACGAATGAGAATAACATCACAACATCGATGTATGTATATATATATATGTATTGTACAGTTCTAGATGATGAATGAGAATGAGATCATAAAATATTGTCATATATTGTCCATATTGTCCCATACCTGTTGGTCCAATATCAGTTCTGCCACACGTTGTGTAAAATCTGATGGCTCAGCAACCATGTGCCTTGCTTTTTTGATTCAGCCTGGTTGATTCAGGCGATTTTCAGGAACGGGGCTGGGTAGGCCTGTGTGAGTTCATCAGAATGGAGGTTTCCAAAGTCATTGGGGTAGCCGCGGGTAGCCCCAAATCCAAATCCTCCAAGTCAGTTCAAGATGTCCAAGTCATGGTCAGTATGCTGTCATCATCTATCATCAATAATGATAATCAATGATAATCCTATTTGGAGGTTTCCGTTTCGTCGTGGGGCTACCCTCCCAAATCATCCAGTCGTCATGGCTTCGTAACAACCATGGTTCACCCGGGCAAAAATCCCCGACGAAGTCCATCGAGGTGCCAAAGATGCCGGACTTCTGGAGCTTTTCGTGCAGCAGATGCTTGGCGATTTCGCCATGGGGATTTCCATCTGGGCTTTTTTTAACGTGATTTCAATGCGAGCAAAATCAGCGATTTATGTGAGTGATTTATGTGATTTAGCAGCGGTTGGGGATGATACCAGGGAAAACAAAAAACTAAAAAAACAGCCAACAATCGGAAGTTTTGGCCACAAACAATGAGATTTATATCTATCATTTTATATCAAATATGTTAAAAAAAACCATCAGAGGATTTCCTGGAAACCAACTGTGGAGTGCAATCATGGGATGGCTTCACCGTGAAACTGGGGAATGGCTGGCTCCAACGATGGCATAAAAAACAACCAGTGGAGTGGATACATCAACGGATACAATCCAAAACATGATTGATACATGGCTATTTGATTGTATAGGTCAGATGAAAGAGTGGTTGAAAACCAACACGTGTTGGTCATGTTCAGCAAGCAACTCAGGTATTATTGGGTGTGCTCCAAGATAAAGGTCGGATGGAGATCATACCTCTGGCAGTTTTCATAATTTCACATGGCCACACAACGAATGAGATTTATTTGGACAGACACATGAATATGTAAACCACCAAGAAACTTTCCAAAATGGTTATTAACAGCATAGGCGTGATGTTTTTATAATAGTTTAATCTCAACATAATATTATTACATAGTATCGATATACTATATCTATGCAATATAATTAATTACATAGATTTTGATTAACCCATAGATAAATGATGAGAAACAAAGGATATGAATATAAATATTACATTATATTATATGCTGTATATATATATATATTGCGCGAAAAGACTGAACCCACAACTCATGTCGTTGCGGAGGATCTTTGCAGCGCGTGGGCCCTTTGCCACGGAAAGCTCATCCTCGTCGGTTCATCTTTGCTGCTCCTTGCTGCAGCAGGTGAACCAACCACTTTTAGGGGATACTGGTAAGGTTATCCCATCTATATAGATCTGGGTAAATTTAATCACGACCTCACTGTTCTCCCTCACTACAATCATAGTTAGGATTCGGGGAATCCCAAAATGGCCCAACCATTCAGGGTAGTGAAATATTGTAATTTACCCAGATAGATGGATCAAATCATAAATATATACACAGTAAATGATTTACTATACACCTGTATACTATATCCCATATATATGTATATATAGGCTCGTCCCCGCTTCTGGAACCACATGG
>Ga0126342_10009675_pt1 | contig 17271 bp, 16 predicted proteins | sample Cyp1metagenome_FD_92528 | JGI IMG/M metagenome (GOLD analysis project Ga0126342, IMG submission 92528) | Coral microbial communities from Lord Howe Island, Old Settlement Bay, Australia - Cyphastrea 1 metagenome | ecosystem: Host-associated > Invertebrates > Cnidaria > Coral ... | reverse complement strand
TATATATATACATCTCTCTCGCGGTAGTTGAACATGGACACAATCTGTAAATTTTCTGCGGACCGGACTCTGAATCTGCAAATGTGTCAATTTCTGGTTGAAGGCCTCTTGGCTCAGGTTGCCTCGGTTCGCCTGGGCGGGTTTTTAAGGCACTGAATATCCCATAGGATCCATGTATGCATATGTGGTAACATTTACCATCAATATACCCCAAATGTTAGCATATATACCAGCACCATGGATCCTATGGGTATCCATGAACTTGAAAAAACATCAGGAATGCTTCCCGTTTGGAAAAATGAAACACTTCAACCCACTCTGTCTTGGAGCCAAACGTTGGTGGAGAAGGTTATGACCTGCCAGAGAGGGGTCTGACATCAGAGGCGCAGTTACTTCCAGAAAAGTTCCAATGATTCCTGGCCTGGCAGAATAATTTCGTACTTCACCTAACCTACATATATAATTATTATATATAAATATGTTATAATGCATATACATTTAAATAATTACATGTTATATATTTATAAGACATACACACATAACATACACACATAACATACACACATAATCAATCACATCATGCATAATATGAATGGACATCCGCCGTCACTTCAACGCGCCTCTTGGGTCAAAGGCTGTCCCCGGGCCCGAGGAGCTGAAGCAACAGATGGAGTGCAAGTACCTGAGCTGAGAAACCTTGGGGATATCATGGGAACTCTACAGGATATTTGAATAACTATAACCAAGTAATATTTCATAATGCACATGTAAATATATATATATATATATATACATTAATATATTAATATAATTTATGTTAGTGGATGTCTGAAAATGAGGTATACATAGGTATACCATGTTATACCCCCATGAAAATTTCAACCACTGGATCCCAGAGATGCTACTGAGCTTCTGACTGCTGACTGGTACCCTGTTGGCCTTGTCGCTTTCCTGCGACAGACAGCGCAAGAGCGATGGCAAAAGGCTGCAGTCATATGCAATATTTGAATATATTATATATATACATATCGCGTATATATATATACCTGGACCATCCATCGTACCTTTAATTTCTGCCCCCCCCCGTGTTCGTAGCTGAAATCACACTTCGTGCCTTAAATCTCACTTCGTACCTTAAATTTTTGCCTCGTCCTTTTTTTGTGGATTCGAGCGTTTTTTTGAATTTCCATGAAGGGTGGAATGCTATTTTGGCTTAAGCCCACACGCCTGCCAACTATAGGGTTGGATTGGTCAAGTGCGCCCCCCCTCTGTGTGTGCTGAGTGCATCTTCAAGTGGTAGTCCAGGTAGTAGAATTACCTTGGATCAATGGCCATTTCAGGAGCCCAAATTGGAGGTACCTATATATATATAGCCTATGTAAGGGATATCTAAGGGGATATACGCCCGAAATATATGGTTTTATATGGTACAGTACCTGCACTTTAGGATCTTGAATCTCCCATTGATTGGATGTCAGGTACATGTGATGGCGCCTCTTTGATGAGAAGTGACGCAGGTGGGCTATCTATGGGCATGGTTCAAAAACATGGTATGGACCTTCAAAAAAGTGAACCCCCCAAAAATACTTAATGCCAATTTGATGGCCAGCGGGTGGGTTACCATTTGGCCATGAGACATCTTGATAGCTCAAGGGGAGGGGGCAGAAATCAAAGTTACTATGGATGGTCCAGGATATACTATATATATATATCTAGGCCTCACAATTTCACACATGCTCTTCCCATGACAGGTGGTGGCGCAAAAAACCATGCCCTGAAATACTGGAGGTGCCACCGTCGTTGCCCCAATCCTTAACCATTTGGGCTTGTCTCAAAATGGGGATTGCTAAAAAAAAACTGCCTATATATATCGCATGGGGAAAATCCCGATTGATTTTGAAGGATCTCAAATTGCACTTAATATTGTGCCCGAGCTATGCATTTTGCGAGCCTACAAGTTGATAAGCCATCGTTTTTCGACTGCGAAGCTATCTGGCTTTGCAAGGCTTTGGGTTAGTGTTTTTGGGGTTCCATCGAAACGTGCCACCGATGGGATCTCCTGTGGTGGAGATGTGGGCGCAATCGCCCACCTTGATGAACCGAGCAGCAGCTGGCAAAGTTGCACTTGTGGGTGATCACAAGTGCATAGATCGGGCTGATGTTGTGGCAAATGGTGATGTGATCGCGCCGGTGTTGAAATTTTTGGGTACTAGAGTCACGGTGCACACCATCAAGGAACACACGGAACAGTTCTTAGCATACGCCAGACCGAAAGGGAAGGCACCACTATCAAGTGTTTTGGTTTAATTTTTGAGGATTGTGGGCACAGTGGCTTTTGGGGCACGGGTTTCAGCTGCATACCACAACACGGGGTTGCCAGGTACAAGTTGTTGTATACACCCCCCAGCATACCCACCATTTGTAGACCCAACTATTTAATTAAATTCGTGTATAATATATAAAATCGTTACAACACCTATTATATGAGTCTCCGCCTTGCAAACTCCCTACATTCCAACAATATACATTCATCCCCCGGCTGCCCAGGTGACTATGCGAAATTCCAGGCATGGATTGTCAAGCGATTGGTAACCGAGTTCAACAGAGCATCTCGCCGGGGGCACTACCCGCGTGAGAAAGCGATGAGGGAAATTTACCAAGCTGCTGGAATCCTCCTTCCCAAAAATTTCCGCCACTGGATAAACATACGCAAAATTCTGTTGTCCTTACGTTTACTTTTTTGGTGAATGTTGGCTAATCGCCCCTGACAACATACCATTTTCTCCCCCAGGTGAGGTGGAATACCCTGACGACCCTGATGATGAGTCTGATGCGGAGAATGAAGGGGAAGATGGTGAAAGTGAGCCGGACAGTGAAGCATCCAAGCTGAACTTTACGGCAACCCCATGTTCTAGTTTATTATTATCATAACGGTCTCCGGCCATGTTTGGTGGAATCATTGTAGCCATTCATATTTCACTCCTAGGCAAGTGATATGGAGGTGGAACCCGAGCATGTGGATGAGCCAGGCCAGCCCATAAATCCTTAATCAATGCTGCCGTGTTGCACTTAAATTGGTGGCCAATTTCTCCGTTTGCTCGACTGCGCTGGGCTGCCAGGTGACGCTGCCTCGACCTTGGGCAAGGCAAGTGACCCAGGTTTTTCTTCGCCGCTGCCTACTGTCAGACACTTTGTCAAATTGTAATCCACTAAGCCCATATATATAGAAATCCCGTTTGATTTTAACATAAACGGTCCAGATCTCATATGATTCACAGGGCCAGTGTGTATCCTGTTTGGATTTTTCTGACTCACCAAGCAAAACTGTTAAATTCATAGAGTGCAATTTGCATAGTTTGCATATGTATACAGAAAACCTGAGGAAAAGATATCGATGAGCTGGAGAGCACCGAGAAAGTCTACCAACATCGGATTGTTCCAGTTCCTTCCGGGTTTGGGTGTCAAGATTGCCAGAAAGTCGCTGCTGACCTGATGGGTTTGGTTTCCCAGCCCTGTGCCAAACACCCAGGCACAGTGGCTCCTACCAGCTACAAGCCTGTCCCTACGGAAGTTGACCCAGCCAAAGTTGCCAAATGCTCAACTGCTGAAGTTGGGCATGAGGGGTCTATGGGGGATACGTCTCCAGAACAGAAACAATTAGAGGAAGAGCTTGCCAACTTGCAAGCGCAGGAAGCACTCCTAAATGAAATGGCCGCATTGAAACTGTTGGAAGAGGAGCAGTCAGAATTGGAAAAATCGTCAAAACTGGAGGACATGAGGTCCCTTCTTAATAGCTCTGTTCCTGCTGCAAGTCACAGTGCGCCATTTCCAGCTGGCACTTTGTCTGAAATCCTATTTCATATAATATGTATATATATATTTCAATAATATTTATAACACACACACGTATATTATATAGCTGTATTACATATGCCAGTCCTACACCGAGGCACCACCTTGGATCAAGTTGACACTTTGCCCTATATGATCGATGAGTTTGGTGTGCCTCACGAGATCCCTGTGGATGCTGTTGGCCTCTCTGAGGATCACCATTGTTGAACTTTAACTCGGTTCCCTATATTATAATTACTGCCTGCAATATTTCGCCCCGCATTTTGCAGGAGATTTCTGACTCTGAGTCTGAGGAGTCGGACTTGGACATTTGCCGTGGAAAGCCGTTTGCAGCCAAGGCTGGGTGGTTGTTAGCCGATCGAAGCCTGGGCCATCAGTCTGTCACAGGACTTCAAAAAGGTGCCCGTAGGCCAATTCATTTGAATTCATATTGGGGACCCTCACATGCCCGACGTAAGATTTCCAAAGTCCTACAGCCCTTTTGGTGCCCAAAAGCCCGGAGGAGAAGACCGAAGAAAACAAAAAGGATGCAGAAGATGAAGCAGTACAGGTGAGACGCAAGCTTTTTTTCCAGAAGCTTGGGTGGGAAGAGAGGCAGGCAGCAAAGGAATCTGAGGAACGAGATGCCATGAAGGCTGCAGACTTGCAAAGTTCGAGAATGGAGGTCAAGGGTCCAAAGGTGAAAGTTGAGAGGGAGCAGATTAAGAAGGAGCAGGTGAGTGATGTCAAGACGGACGAGACTGCAAAAGCACCAGAGAAGGAGAGGGCGGAGGAGACTGCAAAAGAACCAGAGAAGGAGAGCGCAGCAGGTCCAACCTTGTTCGAACAAAAGCTTGAGGAGCTGGTACAGGCAGAGAAGGCCATGAAGGAAGCAAGGGCAGAAGAAGCAGACAGCGAAAATGAAGACGAGGAGCTCCCTGCAGCTGAGGTACCAAAGGAAGACCCGTTGGCAAAGAATTTCAAGATTGCACACCTTCGACCTGTTTGTGTTCACCAGCCTTTTGACCCAAAGAAAGTGAAGCCTTGGAGTGAATGGGAAAAGGAGCTGAAGGCACAGGAAGCAGAGGACCGACCAAAGATTCTTGAGAAGGTTCAATACCTTTCCCCAGCAGAGCAGGTCAAGCGAACTGGCTACTCGACAAAGGATGAGCATGATGAGGATGAAGAAGGATCAGGATCAGGATCAGAGCTAGATGAGAAGCCACGAAAGGGTCGTGGTAGAGGAAAGGGTCGTGGTAGAGGAAAGGGTCGTGGTAGAGGAAAGGGCCGTGGAGGCCGTGGGAAAACGGCGGAGGAAAAAGCAGGAGAGGAGAATGAGGTGGACAAGAGACGAGGTGAGACCCCAGAAGAAGATGCCAAGACGTCTAAGATTGAGATGGCAAAAGAAGCAAACAACACAGCAGAGTCAGGCGATGTTGCGGCCGGGACAGTTGAGGGACCAGAAGACAAGATGCCAGAGGAGAAAGAGGAGAGGAGATCCAAGAAGGTTGCAACGAAGCGCTTGAAGCGCCAGAGATCCAAGAAGGTTGAGCAGGAGCCAAGCGAGACAGCAAAGACAGGCAAACGCTGCAAGAAGGCTGGAAAGGAAAAGGGTAGTTCCAAGAAGGTCAAAAGTGTCAAGAAGGTAGAGGGGGAGTACAACTGCAAGAGACGCAAGACACAGGAGATTCCAGAGCCAGTCGAAAATTCCAAGGAAGATGCAGAGGAGGGACACAGCAAGGTTGGCAAGAAGAAGCGCACAAGAGCCACATCCACTGAGATTGCCGAGGCCCCTGACAAGAAGCGAGGCAAGACAGCAAAGGGTACCAAATCCACTGAGGTTGCCGAGACCCCTGACAAGAAGCGAGGCAAGAGAGCAAAGGGTACCAAATCCACTGAGGTTTCCGAGACCCCTGACAAGAAGCGAGGCAAGACAGCAAAGGGTACCAAATCCACCGAGGTTGCCGAGACCCCTGACAAGAAGCAAGGCAAGACAAAGGCCAAGTCTTGTAGGGGCAAGAAGTCCCCGCAGAAGAAGAGGAAGGACCCAGAACTTGCAGCCAAATACAGCAGAAAGAGCAGTGCTTACCATTGCGCGAAAAGAAAAGCGAAGAAGGAAGGACGTAGCGAGGAAGAGTGCGAAAGACTTGCCAAAGAGGCCTGCATCCCATGTCTATACGTATTGGAAGAATATACAATGTCTTCAAGGGTCAAAAATAATACTTAAATAGAGGAAATTAGGAGGCACCATGAGGCATCCCATGCTTCAGGATTGAGACTGACAACCCTATATTGTTTCCACAGGACCCTGTTTAAACATTAGCTGCACTCCCTAGATTTGGCCGCCCAGGCATACGCAAACACCAGCTGAGTCTGAGCGCCGTGCTTTCTGACGATATTTATTTGTTTATGGCTGATCACCAGAATCAGCTTTTTGCCGATCATATATGATTTGGGGCTGTGGTTTGCCGGGGCACGTGTAGCTATTTAACTTTGGGAGGATCGCTCAGAAGCACCATCCCTTTGCCAGGACATGTTGATTAGCTTGACCATGTGATGTGCAAATCAAATCCATGGGTTTGGGGCCTCCAGTGAAAAACCATTGGAGGGACTATTGTCAAACGCAGCGAAAGGAAATAAGTTTAGGCCACAGTTCAAATGATCCAAAAGATTTTAGTGTTATTCTTTCTTGGTTGCTTTTGCCCAACGCGCAGGTTTTGTCATGCCTGGCTCTGAGGGCTGGGCTCTTCGCTTCGGAGGTGCGATCCCCTCTGCTGCATAGCACCTGGGTGGTGATTTTGTGGCAAAGCCACCTGCAAGGGAATACAACCAATCATAAGGATTTCTTGAAATTTACTTGAACAGGGTCCACATCATGCACATGGACTGAAGTGGATGATTGGGGCCAGGTGGGAGTGACGCAGTTTTTGGGGCTCGATTCTGACCGCCAGCCGTAGCAAAGATGGAACCCTGCAATGAGTCAATTCCACTCAATCTCATGGAGCTAGGTGCTCCCAAGGCAAGGGCCTTTGATTTTTATTTGACAAACTGCCATCCCCAAAATCATTCCAGAAACAGATGGTAGGATAGGGAGAGCAACTCCAAAACCTCAAAACGTTGGATTTGCAAAAAGCACCGCTATATGGACAATAATTGGTGAAGGCCAAAAAATCAAACGTCACTGGGAAATTGGCATTGGTTGCTCCAATTCCAGGGAAAATGATCTTTTTTGACATTGGCTGATGCTTAGACACCAAAACCTAGGATCTCGAAAATCAAGTTTTTTAATTGCAAGTTCTGGGATTCCACACGTGCTGCTCAAACTGCGCTCAACCCCTGCCAGGTGCTGGTAGCTGTTTGCTTAATGGTCATGTGGTCTACCAATGTGCCTCCGATTCGTCCCCGGTTTCAGTTTCTGGACTTATTTGCCGGAGTGGCAAATGCTACCAAAATTTGGTGCCTTGATGTTGAAAGAAAAAAATGTAACCTATTTTTATGGTTTCTCAATTTGAGACACCCATGAATCCCATATCCAAGACCATTGTCCCACCATGTCCCACCTAGGAGCAGTGCTGGATATTGCACGGCCACTGTCGACGAAAGCCATCATCCTGGTGAACGGGTGATGAACTTTTTGACACCCCCAGGTTTTCTGCTACCTGCTTTCTGGTTTTAGAAGTTTCACATTTTCTGTCTTACATACTATTAATACAATATCAATATAGGTTCCCGTTCATTTTTGGTAAAATGAATCCATGTCTCAGCCATCATATTATTGCCCAGGCTTGTGATCTACATCGTGCTGAATGAAGTGGAAGAGGCAGTTAACCTGCTAGGGCCTGAATGCGGCTCATGGGGTCTCCCTGCAAGGGGCACCAGCTTGCGAACATATGTGAACATATTCGGAGCCATGGCAGTCCCTTTCGTGGCTGAGGCCAACGAGTGCATAGGAAAGACGCTTGCAAAATATAAATAAATATCGAATCCTGTAGTACCGTTGTTTCCATGTGGGTGCTATCGTGGGTGCTATCCCTTGGATCCTGTCTTATGGTTGGTGCTAAGGATAGTGATGGCCCTCTATCTCATTGTGGCCAAGCATGCGTTCTATGTTTTAGAACAGCCGGCTCAATCTTTGATGGAGCGATCCCCACGGTTTGAAACCTTCATGAACCACACATCCTATGCACCTTTCCTGTGATAGTTTATACTTTATACACATCCATCTTTATATATATAATTCCCCAATGGAACGGGTCTAGATGCAATGAGGGCCTGCTTTCTTTTGAAGGCAACCCTTTCCATCAACCTTTCCCCGGCCCAGGCTTATCGAGTGCGCTTCTGGATGCAGCTTCTTGGGCATGGAAGCCCTAAACCCACAGTGGTTTATTCTAACGCTTCTTGGGTTAGTTGGCTGGACATGGGCACCCTCACGAAAGAGTACCGTCTTGCAAACACTGTGCTCAAAACAACGCGCCTGATTCCCAGAAGAGAGTTCCATCTTTGCCTCAGCAAGGGATGCGCATGATTTTTCTGATGCTAGTGCATGATGCATCTATCAGGTCGATATGTCAACAAGGAGGGGAAGCAGAAATTTTGTGGGTCAGCCCAATTGAAACAATCAGCACCCTTCCCTTAGCCATTGGCATTTCCTATCCCTAAAGACCCTTTCTTCCGTACACACACTTCCTAGGTGCTATCCAGAAGGATTTGCTCGCCGTCTCAAAGAAGCTTTTGAAAACAGGACAGGGTTCCCTCGCCACATGCGCTTCAAAATGAAAATAGACAGAAAACTGACGGACAGAGAACTGTTTGAAAAAATGCCGCTTGGAGATGTTTGGGTGGACGCCAAGATGCACTTGGTGTGGAAATACATCTATTCCTCTAAGTATGTGACCATTCCCTCAAGTTGGGAAAGTGCAATGCGGCAGTTTGACTCCGAGCTCACAGCAGCAGTAACGAAGCTGCTTTAGTTTTAGATATTTTTTCCATGTGCTAGCTTGTCTGTAAAGGATTAAGGCCTAGCAGCTCAGTTTGTGCACTTGGGTGACAATCCCGGAAGACGTCCGGGAAGCCTACAACATAGACGTGGCTGCTTCGAGTCGGACAAAGGATACCAAATGAAATTTGTGGCCGTTTCTGTAAAAATTCGATATGTGCAGGATCTAGGGGGGAAAACTGGATCCGTTTCGTAGCGCAAAAACGTGCAAAAAGCGCGCAAAAACGCACAAAAAGTGCAAAAAGCGCGCAAATTCAATTTCAGGTACCAATCGGTACCCCTGTGCCAGCATGTTCCGACTGTACCGACTCCTGACACTTTTTTTCACCAGAATCAGCCTGTACCGACTCATAGTTTCTTGGATCAAGGATCGACACTTTGACCACTTTAGGGGTAATGCCTGCTAGGCTGCACTCTTGCGCGACCTTTGAGAAAGGCTGTGCCATCGTAGTTCAACAGGGCAGTCAAAAAGCCAACATGGAGGACTTAAAGGCCAAGATTGAAGTTCCTAAGCAAAAATTCTTTTGAACAACAACGGTCACCGTGATTTACATAAAGCAATACGTGTCCCTCAGGGCTTGCTTGCCTTGCCACTCCTGCAATCTGAGGCTTCCAGAGCTAAGATCGCGGCACTTCAGGCGAAAATGAAGGGCGGTGAGGACACGGCCAAGCCTCTGAGTGTGCGAGGCCATGGGTTGCCAATGGCTGCTGGTGTATTTATATATGAAATGACTAGGACATCCAATAAGGCCACTCCCAAAAAAGCAAAGATTCATTTTTGGCACTCCTTGTGGTTTTGGGATTGGGAAATATGCTTTACATGTTTAAAGCCAAAGGGGCACATCACGGGTTTTTCCATATATACCCAATTGAAATCAGCAAACCATAGTTTTTTTGGTGTAAATGAGAGACCACCAACAATGGGGGGAAGATGGGGGAAGTATTGTGGGTAATATATGTGAGAGCAAAGCCCTTCAAGGAGACCCTCATAGCTTACTCTATCTTAACTTTGGTGCCTGCTTTGATAATCCGACAGGAGAAACCCGTTCATTTTAAGAAGCCGTTTCAAGTATGTAGGCCTGTGGACAGGGACATTAAATCTACATCACACACACGGCGAGATATGGGTATGTCTCAAAATGAGGTGCTCTTTTTTTGTTAAATACTTTAAGGGAGAAAAAGGGCGCCTCATTTTGAGACATCCCCATATTATAGAGGTTTACAATATATACATAGACGGCGTGAATACACACAGACTATATAATATAATCACGCACATGCATATACATATACACACACGCACACTATATATATTGATGTTCGCACATGGGTCTTGGACACCAAAGCCTTTGGAAGAAACCAAGGTGGCTAGCCCCACCGGAAGATATGGCTACCCCAACCAAAAAAACGGGATTGGATGGTTGATAGGCCCTGGGCCCTCAAAACCAACAGGCATTTGAACCAAGTGGGCCCCATTGCCAAGTTTAAAAGACCACCAAGCCATCTTCGGCCTTGCACCTTTCGCTCCAAGCACACATGCAGCAGGCGCACCTGCGATAGCAAAGGCATCAGGTGCTTATGTGGCTGGTGTTCCGATCAGAAACTTGGGCAGCATGGAGGGCCAATCCTTTGATGAGCTCCATGGTGCTGATGGTTCCAAAAAAAATGATGATGGCAATGGTAGTTTGCCCCGTACGAAAACCGATACAAGTGTCCTGCAGACTCCACCAATTGACAGCCAGTGGCGCCTTGAAGCTAGCCCACCAGAAGGGGTGAAGAAGCCTTCTCAGCACCTTCCGGAGTTAAGCCCCGCCCCAAGCGCTGCCCCAGAGACGTCAGAGACCCCTTCGGGCTACTCCCCATCTTCACGAAAATCCAGTGCACCACGCTCTGAGAAGAATTTTGACAAGTACTACCATGCGTACCCTAGCTTCCATTGGGAAACAGTACAAGTATTGGAAATTCATGTTGCTTCTATGGGGTTTATTCGAAACTTCATCATTTTTGCCTATCAATTCGAAACTTCATCATTTTTGCCTATCAATTTGATCCTTGTCAGGTGCCATCGATACTGCAAACCGCGGAAGGGTGGTGTCTCGAAGGCATCAAAAGGTGCTTTGGAGTTGTGGCATGACAAAAAAGGAGGGGGGCGCTACTTGTCCGCAAATGCGTATAATCAATGATCAGGCAGAACGAAATGTCCCATACAACAGTCTATATATAATATGCTTCCCCTGGGTCTCCAAAGATATCACTGCCTACAATCATAATGGGAGATTTATTATTATCCTCTCTTATTTCAGCAACAAAACCCCCAACAGCTGAAAACAATCAGCATATTATTTTATATATTATAAGTTTGATCAAGTGCTGCTGAGGACAGAAACTCCAAGATCTTCTGCGTCAACATGGTAACTTCAAGATGGTTGAGCTGAAGATTGCCCGGTGGTCCCAGACCGTTCATTCCACCAACGTTGGTGGCCGGTGGTGTACGAAAAAATATTTAGCCGAGGTGATGCACTACACCAAAGATATGATCGACAACAGTTTCAACCATGCAAAAACTCAGGGGCTGTATAGGAAAAATGCAGTTCATGGAGAGGAGGAAGCCCGGTTGGTTTTGGATGATACCTTCAACAACAAGAACGAAAAGGGTGAAGCCACCAATTTGTCTTCCAATGGAACCTTTGAGGATTTGGGTTTGGTTTGCTTTGGGTTGGGGCACTTGTCCGATTTTTGCTGGATGTGATGCAGAAGGACCTATATATAAATCATCTATTTAGACCCCGTATACCGTATAAAGCACATATATCATATATATATATATATATTCCTCAGTCAACCAGGAAAATTTTATTTTTTTGGGAGGCCAAGACACCTATAATATGAACAACTTTGGCACCTGCAGGTTCAAGAAACCCATAGTATGAACAACTTTGGACACCTGCAGGTTCAAGAAACCCATAATATGAACAACTTTGGACACCTGCAGGTGTATGCACAGAACATTTAAACAAATGTTAGCTAAAACAGCCCTGTGCAGGACGAAGCTGGTGACCTGTGGGATTCCGAGTTCCCGGATGATACGGCACCTACGGCTGAAGATGCTGAGAGGGCTGCGCATGCTGCGGCAGTTGCGGCGTCCACTGCCTCTGCCGGTTCGAAGCCACTTGTGTGCAATCATCGCTCCTGAATATAATATTCATTAAATCTGACCCCACAAAATTGACCCCACGAAGAAGCATAAACGTGACATAAAACACTGGGAAATTGACCTTTTTGGCCTCTTTGGTGGGGTCCATATTCTGGGGCTGGCCAAAGTAAATTTTGGGCGCTGCTGATGTTCAAGGCATGAAGTTTCTTTCCATGCGCAGCGCATGTTTAAGGCTTGTATTTCCGACCTTGCAACGGAACGACTCCCCCTTCACCATTCTCCCGACTTACATCGCTGTCCTGGGGAAGAAAATTGATCATGGATCTACCCAAAAGGACGCACCACTCTGCTACTCCAATTTCATGCATACGTGTGTTTTCAGAGCTGCACATGTTTAACATTCCCCGTGTCTTGTGCCTTCCAGGAGCGCCTTGGTAAGATCGAGAATGACCGCGCCAGGTCGCACCTTGGCATCTGACAGGATCCAGCTGGGTCGATGTACGGTGTCAGTTTGTTGGATGGGCTGTGGAATTTTAGGTTAGCTTCGAGAAAATTCCAAGTCACCACTGAAAATGCCAACCCAATGAAATTCCCTGGGGTTGAGGGTGGAAAGCAAACGACCCTTTACTCAGGCTGGTCAAGCAGATGGACACGCTGCTTGGCAATCTCAACTCGTACTACTCGCAGCTCAATGACTTACAGGCTGAGTATCTTGCAGCCGATCCTTCCCAGCCAGGTTCCCAAGTGCTGGTGTGTCCAATAGGTTTTGACCGATATTAAATACTGGAGGTTTGGAAATTGGGATGCTCTTGATTCTTCCCTTTCGGTTTATACAAATGATATCAAATGGTACCATGATAGAATATGTCCTATGATTGCGGATGTCCCGGTCAGACTCAGGGGATTGGAGAAAAGGAAGGCTGATGTGATGGACGCATTCACGAAGTGCACCAAAGATGATGTGTCTCTCAACAACTTTCTGGCACGTGCAAAGAATCTTTGATTCAATTTATTGGAACTTCTCTCAATCAACTATGCCAAATGTATTCTTCCTGCCGATTTTTTATGGGCCACCGTTCCCAGGAATATGAAGCCTGCAGCGCCCTCGTCGGCGAAAACCCCTGAGAAAAAGCCGAAAACGAAAAAGGAAAAGTCTAAGGCGAAGGCAAAGGTGGCCAAAGCGGCCAAAGCGGATGTTGAAGACCCTGCTGCGCCTCGCAAAAGCAAGAAGCGCAAGGGGGAGTGATCACATATATTTTCTCTTTGGCGCAGGTGCGTGCTGCAATCAGGTGACTCCTAAACCATGCAATTTTGAACTTCTTAGTATTGTTGGTGCTTTATTTTTTGTGAAAAACAGTGCCTGCGTCAACCTTAGGAGTTTCCAGGGTATTTTGATCATAATTTGATCTTTGGGGATTTGCCACGGCTGTGCCAGCTGCGCGGATCGACGCAGCCAGTAGCGTGGAATGGACCACATGTCAGCTTGCAGGATGAAAATGGATGTTCCAATTGGTCAGGAGCCAGCTGTGTTGGAGATGAGCCCCCTTAAAAATCTAGATAAATAAATGGAATATATTTGTTCAGGATAAAGTTTCTGGTTTCCCTCAAAGTGGAATTTGCCACACAAGACCCAATCATGGGACCTGAAAATTTAGGTCGTGTGCTCATTTCTCTGGCCCCTGCGCAGGCCTCACCGGTGAACTTCTGCAGAATGATGTGGACAAAGGCCGGGCCTTGGACGGAGAAAAGGCCCACAGCCCATTCCTAATTGACATTAAAAAAACACCACTTGAAACCCTTGGTCTATTCAACATTAAAAATGCAAAAAATCAAATGGAGGTTCCCTTCCAAAAGTGGCATGCCTAAAAAAACATAACCAATTGGCTTCTGGTCCAGGCGAAAAAGCGCCATCATTATCTTCATCTTCTTCGGATGACTTGGCTGATGAATTTTTACACCAAGCAGAGGATGGGGTTACTAGACGTTGATTGGTGCAAGCAAATTTCCAAACAAAAAATGTGGTTACTGCATGTTTAAGCAATCCAACGGCCATGCCTTACTCTATCCCAGGCTGCCACTGCAACAGCGGTGATCAAAATGGCAAAAATTGCATCAAAGAGAATGGCAAAGCTAGGCAGGATTTTAGTCATTCAAACCTTTCATGGCTGATGTCTTAAGCAGAACAAATCTCTCCTGTGAAACTCTTGGTGCGATAGTAATGGGGGAAGGGACCAATCTACAATGCTAGGTGTGGTGGACCCAGAGTTGGAAAAGCTAGCTCGGTACCGGCGGTCCAAGACGGGCAAACGGAGCAACAACGCTTCGCGGGACTTTCACCGGTATGTCCACAGAGATGAGAAGGTCTTCCCTGTAAAGATTTCGAAAGCTAGATTTCCAATCAAGAAGAAGATCCCCAACAAATCTGGTCGACGAATCTCGAAGCAGGAGTTGGTTGATTACCCCTTCATCGCTTTGTCTTCCTGGATGGAGAGTATCCTTCCATCGTACCCTCATTTCTTCTTGGGTGGTCATTTGCTGGGCCAATGTCATGCCTATGGGGATATGCTGGAGGATTACTGGAACAAGTTTAGGGCCATTGAGCCCCACCACCCCATCTTTCAAGACAAGTCCGTCAATGACAGACGGAGGGCTATACCAATCGCAGTGCATGGCGATGAAGGGAGGGGCCTGAACAAAGTCCCTGTCTTGATTTGCAGCTACCAAGTTGTTATACCCCACAATCGGACTTTGAACATCAAAAAGACTCTTGCCAAGATGGCATATTTTTTTTGAGATGTGGATTGCATGCGCATTTACTAGTCTGGAAAGGGATCGCGCTTATGGCCTTTAGGTGCCTTCCAAAATCTCAGGCATTCGTTCACTACGCGGCTCCTTGCTTCCCTGATGCCTGCAACTTGGTATGCGCCAAAGGATGCTAGCATCTTTGGCCTGTCAGAGGCGTTGTGCAAAGACTTGGAGAAATTGTTTCATGAAGGTGTTGAAATCCAGGTTGCTTGATTGTGGCTTTAGCAGGGGGATGTTACATGGGCATGTCTTTCCTTTTTTGGCATGCTTGTGAGTTTGTCCTTTTCATCTGCACGCAGTTTCCTAGGTTGACGAGACCTCCCGCCAGACTTTCTTTGCTGTGCTGGTGGCCATCAAAGGGGATTGGCCATGGCTTCGAAAATGCATGGCATTGAAAACTGGATTCCGGTCCCGTCGAATTTGTCACTACTGTCCATCTGAAGAAATCTGCATTATATCTTGTACTGTTTTCCAACAAGGTGTGTTTTCTTGTTATATATTTTCAATGTTCTGCATTCCATGCTGCCGCTACAAAGGAGTGGTGGAATGTTGGTGCTTCTGGCCAAGCTCGCACCTTTGAGGGAGAACCCCCATGCCCATTCAAAACAGATGCGAGGAGCCCGTTTCTTGATGTTCCAGGTGGAGGGACAACCTGCATCAAAACAGACCTGATGCACACCTTCAACCTTGGTGTCGGGGGTGACCTTTCGGCTAGCTCTATTATTGCTTTGTGCAACCTAGGCCAGTTTCGTAGGAGGGGGCTTCCAAGTCGATTGGATCATGCTTACGAAACTTTTGCATGTTGGTGCAAACTCAACAAGAAGAAAGTGAGCACAAAGTCGTTTGAAAAAAAGAAGTTTCATATGAAGTCGTTCCTTGGAGAAACATCCATACTCCTATCTTTTTTGTTTTTGTGGGAGATTGGCCATTTTGGGGTTCGTTTCTAGCAACTGCTTCGGTGTGGTTTATGTATCTTGCTCAGGAACAACGCCTATCCCCGGGGAGTTTCCAAAGCCCATGATGTCACCCTGTTCTGCAAGTGGCTGGGGCATTTTCTAGGATCTGTACAGCGTCCACCTGCCACTATGCTGCACATAATATGCAAGCAGCTGTCCCTTGATTCCCACGCTGTTGCAAGCTTTAAGCTCTTTAGGTGAAGGAAGATGCTGACTTCCTTGAAGTGCTCCGGTGGACCATGGTTGCCACCAACTCGTTCTTCAGTATGCTTTACCGTGGAGGTATTTGGTTGTCAGTTGATACTGCGAAGGTTGTGGTGGCCAATGGATACAAAGCCATTGCGCCTTGCTAGAGAAAATATGTTTTTATTAGAGGTGTGGGTTTGTTAATGATGCCTTTTGACTTTTTGCTCATCCTGCTTGCTGTGCCCTTAGGATGGCTATGCTGCCCTTGCTAGTTTGTCTGCAGAGCGTGGCTGGAGAATGTATCGGGTTCGCCCAAAGTTGCACATGTGGACCCATGTTGTGAGTCTTGTCTAAGATTGTGGGTGTCCTTTTGTGCTGCATTTGTGGTGCTGGGGTTGTGCTTCTTCCTTCCACGGCCAATACCAAGGAAGGACCTTGACCGACAAGTTGCTGGTGGCATGGAGCACATCCAAAATCCCTGCAGTTTCTTGATTAAATAAAGCCTATAGTTTCTAGAATACTTGCGGAGATGGCTTTACGGGCCTGGACATTTTTGCTATCTCTTTCACTTTTGACTTCCTTTCTCAGTGCTTGCAGCCGTGGATGTGAGGCTGGTCATGCTGGAGTGACGAGGATTACGTTGGCCGTATAGCTCGTTTGAGTAGAAGAGTTGGGTCACCCCGTCTGGTGGTAACCCGTGTCATCACAAGAAGCCTTATGAGCTACCGTCGTCATTTTCAAAGAAATTTTAGTGGTCCCCCGCCCCCTGACCCGTAAGTGTCTGGGGTGCCCAGCCTCTCCAATCAGTTGGAGAGCTCGATGCGGATGTGTGTGCGCAAAGCATTGGCTGCGGTGAGTTGGAAAATGGCAGGCGCACCAGCCTACAACTTAGGCCCTCATAGGTGTGGAGCTGGTGGCTGGCTAGGGACAAATCATTAAAACAAGGGATAAATGAGATTTGGGGAAACAAAGTGGAAAGCCACGTCCTTTTTTTGCACAAACGAGCGGTTTTTCCCAAACGTGCTGGAAATCTGAGTTCGTACCTGAAATTTGTCGTACCTGAAATTTAAGTAGCTTTGGAAGACCCTGGTATATATATATATACATATACAATGATATATATATATATGCACCAGGCCCTGCCACCCCCCCCTCCCCTCCCCCCCCATGGGATGGGTCCCACATACTGGCCCCATATGAGATCTTCCCCCTCCCCCCCGTGTGGTGTGGTGGGGGTGTGGCACTGTCCCCCTCCCCCCCCTGTGGTGTGGTGGGGGTGTGGTATGGTATGTTGGGTATGTATGGTGTGTATGGTCGGTCTGGTATGGCATGTTTGGAAAGTA
>Ga0126342_10009674_pt1 | contig 17272 bp, 18 predicted proteins | sample Cyp1metagenome_FD_92528 | JGI IMG/M metagenome (GOLD analysis project Ga0126342, IMG submission 92528) | Coral microbial communities from Lord Howe Island, Old Settlement Bay, Australia - Cyphastrea 1 metagenome | ecosystem: Host-associated > Invertebrates > Cnidaria > Coral ... | reverse complement strand
TTCCATTGGCTTCGATGTCACCATCTTGGCAGCTCCAAGGCACCAGGATGGTCCAATTTCTTCATGATGGCGATCTCGCAATAAAAGCGTTCCAGGACCTATGCTGGGAAACCGCTATCCCAGGGGGAGTGGGAAAAATGTGAAAAAACATTTTGCACTAAACAAAGCTCCCAACCCCCAACACCCCAAAAAAAATTAAATAATTTTTTTTTTTTTTTTTTTTTGTATATGTATCCTGATACATACAGATGCATGTGTGTACGTAATATATATATGTGTGTGTGTGTGCGTGTGTGTGTGTACATATCTGTGTGTCTGTGTTTATTTACCCACTTACCTACTTACCTACTTACCTACTTACCTACTTACCTACTTACCTACTTACCTACTTACCTATCTTCCTACCTACTTCCTTCCTTGCTTACTTACTTGGTCCTTCAACAATTCTTTTCATTGGAACCCAGCGCCAAGCCCCAGCCCCGCCTTGGAACTTGACCCTCCTGCTGTCTTGCAGATCGTCTTCAAGGCGCCTTACCCCACGGTTTTTTCGTCTGATTTATTGGGAAATGGAGGAGTTATATCAGTTATATCCCAATGTTTTTAATCGAAATAATGGGCACAAAGATGATAAATCAACCATCATTTTTTTTAGGGAACCCTGCTTTTAGACCAAAGCCACTTGAATGATCTGAAAATGAGGAGCCAAAGAGCCCATCCTGCTGGTTCTGCATGGATGAGTTACTAGAATGGACATTGAACTGCATGTTGTACGCCGAGGTCCGTGCCCGTGCCGGCTCTCCTTGCAGCCAAGTCACGTATTGAGCCGGTTTTCCTTAGAACGTTGCCAGAACAGTCCACTTGGCATTTGGCTTGACCATTTGCAGGCTCCACTGCCAATCCCAAGCCTTCCATTTCCAAGGCTCTTGTGCTTGGCCTTGCACACCGTGCCATAAGAGCCAGCGCCCAGCCTCGGAAAAACGAGCTGATTCAATCCTCACAGATATTAGTTCAAAATAGTTTAAGCATCATATACCAAATATCCAGGTTGGTTTGAGCCTCAAAAATGTTGAAGTGGTGGTCTGCGTTCCGGAAAGTTCATCTGGTAGTGGAATATCCCGATTTGCAAGAGGTAAACCAGGTAAGCCATCCATGAATGGAGCACTAAAAGTCATTCGTAGCTGGAATACAGAATGTGTTTCTTGCACCTGTCTGTCCACAACTTCATGCATATGCCAAGCCACACTCTTGCGTTGTTTCTGCGCAACACATGAACATAACTTTAAAAACGTGGATGGGTATTGGATGAAATCAATGCCTGGCCGGGGAATCACATGTAACTACAGATATATCCACCCACATCCACCCATCCGACAATTACTTTTCTGCTTAAAAAAAAAAACGTTTGAAAGCTGTCAGACCTGCCCTTGAACCCGAACCAGGTGACCATCTCCGGTGAAGGCCAGTTCTGAGGCCCCAAACGCTTTGTTCTCGGTGATGTAGTGATCTCGGACGGAACCGCTCTTCTCCGCCTGCTGTACTTTTGTCAAAGATGTGACTGTGGCTGTGTGTTTGTACCTATACCAGCCCGTAAAATAGATGCCGAACAGTGGGACACCTGGAAATATGAGGCAAAAATCATCGAACTAGCATCTCAGTTTCACACTTTTCTATCTTTTTTGAGGCTACTCTATCTATCTATCAATCCATCAATCCATCCATCCATATCTACTGTATCCTTATCTATCCTTATCTATCCTAATATATCCTAATCTATCCTAATCTATCCTAATATATCCTAATCTATCCTAATCTATCCTAATATATCCGAATTTATCCTAATCGAATCGATTCTATTCTATCTTATCTTAACTGTCTATCTATCTATCTATCTATCTATCCACCTACCTACCTCTCTATCTATCTATCCATCCATCCATCTATCTACATAAGGTCATTTAAGCATATGCACAGCACACATCCAACACAGCAACAGCTGACCCCACTCGGGCCTTCGGGCTGGTTCCACCACTGTTTGGCCTCGATTCGATAAATTGTTACCCGACCCTCTGCTGACCAAATGTGGCTGGCCGGAAAATCCCTGAACGAAATGGAGGTTTCAATGCGAAAACAAATTATATATGGAAGTTTTGATGGGAAAATCAATTATCAATGGGGGATTTGGATGGGAAAATTAAGTATCAATGGAGGATTTTCCATTGCAGGCCGCATTCCAAGCAGTTTCCTGTTTGTCCGTCCGTTGAAATAAACCAAGTTTGATAAGCGGTTGGTAACGTCAATTGATCAACCGACATTTTCTATATTAGTTGCATCCACGTTTCATGGCGCCTCAATCCACCAGCCACTGACTTGATTGTTTGTTTAATCCATTTCGCGGTGAAATCTTAATCTCAATCATTAAAGGCCCAAAGAAATTGAAACCGGAAAGCCCCATATCAATCATATCAAATATGGTAAAAACCATGGTTTCATGCATATTTGACCGTAAACCAATGATTAGAATGGAGGTTTCCAATCCATGGGGGTACCCCAAATCACCCAAATTTAGGCCATTTTAGTATTGAAACCTATGGTTTTGGGGTACCCCCATTTTAGGAAACCCCCAAATCCGGATGTGAAAGAAAAAAAAACACAGCCACTCAGCCACTGCAGTTGCGAGGCCGCTTCTCCGATGCGTCCGCTATAGCCTTTGGAGAATCCTGGGGGCCCCAAAAAGCGGAAGCGGTTTGGAGAGGTGGAAGCCACCAGGTTTGGAGGATGGATATGTAAAAGTAAAGAGATATCTATGTGGGTGTGCGTGTGTGCAGCATATCCATCTATATGTGCATATATGATTATACATGTACATGATATACATGTTAGACTCAGTGTGTTTGTACGTCCGCGTCTCCAGCAAGGTTGGATCCTCGAGAGCTGCATCAATGTTCAACCGATATCGACGTTAGACGCCGCCAAAACGTGCCGCACGCCAAGAAGTTCCACGGAAATCATCTTCAAACATATGCGTATACATGTGCATATATATATATATATATAATTTACATTCATTGACATACAAAAACTACTTTTTGGGGGTGTTCCATGTTGCTATCGGGGAGGCACCCAATGGGGGAGTGTTCCCCCTGATCCCTGGTGGCACTCCCCTCCGGTCCGCCGGAAAGAAGGCAGCAAAGCAGCCACCACAAAGGCTCTGGGCACGGGAAATGGAGCAGAATGGTCAATGGATTGGTTTAGTTATGGAAATCTAAAGGCAACCACGACTTTATCACTCAATATAGAGGTTTCCCGCATATCTTCTCATCATCTGATTGGAAATGAAGCATGCTTTGGTTTTGACCAACAATACTGCAGGTCTCACCAAAATGAAACTAGTAAATGGGATTGAACCAACAAACAATGACAAGAAAATCAACAAAACTCCATCACTCAGGACTTGACCAAGAAACAACGGCTATGAAGCAACACCAATGGGAGTCTGTCAAATAAAGATGTGGATCCAGAATCAGTTTGCAACTCACTGACCGTCTGTTGGGCCAAGCCGCCATCTCGGAGTCTCGGAGCAGTGTGTTGGGGCAACTTTCAAAGCTTGAGCCGTTGGGCTCTGCCCAGAAAAGTGATGAAAAGCGTTTTCAACTGACATCAAAAAATGGTACCCTCTGGTAAACTAACATAACTATGGAAAATCACCATTTTCACTTGGAAAATCCACTATAAATGGTGGACCTGAACCAACCATGGTGGACCCCTGATGTTCGTCCCACCCGGCTTCGGCGGCTTGGATTTTTGGGGATGCCTCTGCAACCTGCGGTAACCTACGGCCCTGAACAAAGGAGGCGGAGGCGAAAAGTATAGTCAGTATAGTCTCTGTGGAAATTGGGATAAGAAATTTAAAAAAGGAAAACTTGCCTCACCCTTCTCCGCTTTTGGTGATACAGTGGAGCTCGGGGCACAGGGCACCCTCAACTCATCAAGCATCGGACGCGCGTCCAACATTCTGAGCTAAGCCTTCAGTGCCGTCTTCTCAAGCTCAACGGCACATGCCCGCCCTAATTGATTGGCAAACCTGTGGCAAGTGAAGAGTTTTTATGCTATCGACCCAGTTAAGATGATTTACTATCATGTGAATATGTGTATATATATATACACATTTATATATACTTATCTATTCCGTCTACAGTATCTGCTGGCCCCAGCCGGCGCAACTGAAGCTATGCGCCAACCACTTTGCCACCATCATTGTACACTCTACCCATCAACATTATATGGCCAGCTCAGCAGTTCAATCTACAATTACAATCTACAAAGTTCACAACGCAAATCACCTGTGTTTGTCTGAACACCTATCCATTGGTGATTCACCACTAGTCATTGGCAATATTTCAGGGGTTTCAGGCCCCGTTTTCAGACACATCCATATCCATGGTCAAATCCCCAGTTTGCTTAAACCTCCATATTTTTGATAGCAACAAAGTCCGGTGATGTCCCATGTTTATAATTTTATCACACACCCTATGTCTCCATATGTGTTTTCTAGCAAAGGAATCCTCATCCACTATGCAACTTCTCGTCAGCGTCATCTTGCAGCATGGGCTTCTGCCAGCTGATTCTGTGGCGATTGTGCTCTGCTCCTTCAGCAGCTTCCTCCAGGCGCTCCAACGCTTCCTGTAATGGGTGAGATGAGAACTGCGATTAATATGCGGATTGCAATACATACATACATGCATGCATGCATACATACATGCATACATGCATACATGCATGCATACATGCATACATTACATTACATTACATTGACTTTTACGTTTAGATTACATTACATACATACTTACGTACGTACGTACATACATACATACATACCATACCATACCATACCATTACATTGCATTACATTACATTACATTACATACATACATTAATTACATTACATTACATTACATTACATTACATTACATTACATTACATTACATACATGCATGCATGCATGTATGCATGCATACATACATACATACATTGCATTGCATTGCATTGCATCGCATCGCATCGCATCGCATCACATCACATCACATCACATCACATCACATTACATACATACATATATAACATGAAATAACATCACATTACATTACATTACATTGCATTACATTACATTACATTACATAACATACATACATACATACATACATACATACATTAGTTCATTAGTTCATTAGTTAGTTAGTCAGTCAGTCAGTTAGTCAGTCAGTCAGTTGGTTAGTTAGCAGTTAGTTGTTGGTATTTAGTATTTATTTATATATATCTATTGATTTCTATCTATTCGTCTACTTATTCATTTATCTATTTAGTTATAGTTTATTTATCTATTTAAACTTATATGTTCAATTATATGTGACCATATATTTATGTCTTGATCGATCTACTGTATCCGTCGATCTAAGGTCCTGCACATGTGCAAATAACAGGCAAAACGCCTCAAAACACGGCGTCACAAACAAGGCCCCGACCCCTTCGTGTGCGTCGTCTACAATACGGAATCATCATGGCCCAGATAACATACTCATGGTTGTCTTGGGTTTGCTTAAGGGGTCCCAGAAAATCATACAGACATATTCATATTCCCTATAGATTCCCGGTTGATTGTCCATTGGGAAAACCAACAAAATCCGCTTCAACAAAGCCAGGTTGTAGCTGCGGCGCCTCGGAGAGGCGGACGCCATACTTCTTGGCCAGCTCGCGGACGGGAGATTCCGGGTATTGCACGCCTGGCCGCTTCTTTTCCTCGGGCACCGGGCTCCAAAACTTCTTCGCCTGGCCTTCCCGAGGCAACTCCTTGGTGCAGTGCTACTTGTGTAGCTCGAAACTCAGATCTACCACTCACACCCCTCGTCTGAATTGACCTGCGATCTTGAGAAAACTAGAAGAGTTGAGGATGACGAAGGACAGAGGAGGCTTCCGAGGATGAGATCACTGCCTTTTGCTCCTTGAATCCCTGAAGCCGCAAAACCAATTAAAGCGGCTCTATAACCCCGGCATCCCTGCCTTACACCAAAGTTTCCCAGTTGTGACCCCACTCATTATCATGAAATCAGGGCCCGTCAGTTTTCCACGTTATCCCTTACAGGTAGATGAAGCGGGGAAACAAGCTGATCTGCCCAAGGGTCCCAAACTGGTTTGGTGGGCGCCATCTGCTTCTCATCGATGTTCACAATCTCTCCACTGGCCACGGCTTGTTCCACCCGCTCCATGGCTGACTCCTCCAGGACCACCTTGGGCACGTCCCGCACAGGCACCGGGATGTGGTTGCCACGCAGGGTGGTACGCGGCCTCACCTTTTTCCCACCGAAGGTGCCGAGGGGTAAGGACAAGTCCTCCTGGAAAAGCCGGGGCCAAAGGATTCATAAACCCCTCCGCAGGTTCTGCAGGGATTAGCCAGTCATCTATAGATATAAATATATAATTACCCTGGAGTGGCCGGATGATTTGAACCCCACTCCTCGGCCTCCTCCTCAACCTCCTCCACTGTGATAAGGGCGGCATCGTCTGCCTCGGCAGCTGCTTTTAATTCCAAGTCCTTCTGCAGGTACTCCTCCTTGGTCATGCCAATCATGTCCAGGAAGTGCTGGTCCGGCTCCTCCTCTCAAGCAAGTTGGTAAGAATGGCTCAAGTATATACTTAAGACTTAAGTCACTTAAGTCCTGCAATCTTCCACCCGCCCATCCCACCCCGCCAAAATAGGCATCTGCGAAATATTTGTCCCATGGCCCCACCTGCTTGGTGAAGGACCGTTGCCTTCGCCATGCCAAGGTGTTCTTCTTCCTCACCACGATCTGCCCATCCTCCACACTGCTTCGAGCTAATCCCTCAGCCGCCAGCAACTTTCGTCTGCGGGCGCCACTGAGCAAACTCACCTTCTTGGGCGTCCTGGGGCATGCACTGCACCAAAAAAAATACGAAAAAGTAGGTCTTCAAAAGGTGGGAAAATTGCTAATTCCGCACACTTTCCACTACTTTCCACAATTCTTTAGTTCTGACGGTCCTTTGCGCATCAAGCAGCCTCTGTTGGTGCTCTGGTGGTGGCAACCAGGCCATCCTGTGCTCCTTGCGATCGAACGAAGGGGCAGAGGCCTCATATTGGACTAGCATTCTGATTCTGAACTGCCTCCGTATGGACTTTCAGGCCCGGGTGGGACAACACCTACCTTTCATCAATCTGATCTTCATATATCTTCATCACTTCTCAGAGAAAAATGGATCTCAACAAGCTCGGTGACCCGCCCTATCAGTTCAGCTTTGCCCGTCCCATCCTCTGGCTCGCGGATGGCCCAGGTGTTGATGAGGGGATAGATCTCTTTCCTCATGTGCCGAAGTTCCTTTCTGATGCCCCACTCACCACGGTAGGGCAGGTGAGGTCTGACGCAGGAAGCCTCCCATGCAGAGGGATGGAAAGGGAAGAAGAATTGTTACGGCCCTTTGGCCTCTTCACTAGTTTTAAGGCGATTCCCTTTTAGAATTCTTTCATGGCAATCTTAAACTCTCCTAGAGTTTGATGGGTTTCCCATTGAAAAATCCAGATTCCGCGGCGCCATCCCAAGGTCCCAGGTTGGATTGGGGAAGATCTGATCGCGCAGGCCTGGTGTTTCAAATTATGCTGAGCGAAACAGCTCTCACTGCAGTATGAAGCACCCGAGCACACGGGGCAGAACTTGAAGCGACGACCCTCTTCCAGTGTGGTCTTGCGGCACACGCAACACACCTGGCCACATGACATCGCAATCCCTTCCGCTCAATGTTACTTCCCTGGGAAAGGGCCCCTTTTTTCCAAAAAGATCAAATACTCAATCAGGGATTATAGTCCAATACTGAATCGGGGAAACTAGTGGGATTTTGAATGTAACAAAGGTGGGTTATCTTGAAACGCCTGAAAACCTACAGGACGCTGGTCAAAATTGATGAAGATGGTCGATATGTGTCTTAATACCTAATGATGGTTCTTTGGCTGATCTTCAAGTGTCATTGGCTCAGTTTCATGAGTGATCTATTGCATCTATTGCTCTCCCGACTGCAGCACCTGCACAGGAAAAGCAGGGGCACGCTTTTCAGGGGCTGGAGAGATTCTTCCATGCTCATCCTTCAAAACCCAGAGATCTTCCTTGACCATCTGCACAATTTCGCAACTGGTCACCATACAGTTATCTCGGGAAAATGGCGCGGTCATGTCCAGCTCAATGACGGTGGAATTGTTGCAATTCTTCCGGGGCGGGAGGCGCTCATAGTTGGCCCGACGCTCGCAGTCCCCACAGATCAAATAGCGATCCTTCCATGGGTTGTCGGGCCTGTCAGTGTACGTGATCTGCGGTGCCACCCCACGGCGTCCACTCCTTTTGTGCCTCTGACGCATGAAGTTGTTAAGGCTCGAAATCCTGGGCTTCAAAAAGCTCGAGTGGAGCGACTTTGCTGGAACGCTTTGGGCACAGGCAAAGGGTGGTGGAATCTTTTTGTGCATGCGACATAGCAAAACTTTACAAGCAAATCCTAGCATCTGCTTGTGTCGAACTTGCAAGTGCTTAATCTCCCCAACACTCAGAGGAGGAGCATCGCTGTTGCTGGTACCCGTCTCTCGTACCGACAAGTCTATCTCATATTTCCCGTTGGGTAGCTTCCTGCAAACAAGAAGCTGGGCAGCTGCTGAACTTGCCATTCTAAGGTTCAAAACAAAGATTTCTCAATGAACTTTCTTTCGCCTTTGCATTCACACTTGCACAGACAAGTATTTCGAAAAAAGAATCTTACGAGCAAAAATTCTCGGCGGGATGCCCTCTATCTTTCATTTCCCCCTTTAAAGAAGCGGAAGAAGGGCCTGAATCGGCTCTTCTGCTTGGGCTCAGCTCGCATCTGCGTCCCCCTTTTCCGCATCGCCCCAGCACCAGCCAGGCACAGCCCTAGCCCAAGACCCAACGCCGCGGGCGGCGTCGCAAACACCGCGGGCCGTGGACGGGAGGGACTGGAGGGCCAGGCCGGGGCGGCCATGGGGCCCCAAGGTTGCCAAGGGCTCAGGAAAACAAACGCCATGGCGCTACGGTGGAAAGGAACGCCGATGGATCTGGGAGCCAAGGGATAAAGCATGAACAAGCCATGGTCATGGAGAATCATGGAGTTAGGATGGTCATGATTGGCCATTGGTCACCAAGTTCAGGGCTTGCAGCTCTGGCTCTCTCTCTCTCTCTCTCTCTCTCTCTCTGATTTTTCTGGAAGTGCCACAAATGTCAGAAGATGTTGGTGCAAAAGAGATTCACAGCATCAAGATTTTGACACATCACTCAACAGCCGTGCGCACTCGTGGCAGGATCTTTAATGCGCACACGTGGCAGGATCTTCGAAGCTCCATCGATTGTCTTCATCTGGAACTGATAGAGCCGCATACATTTGACGCAGCCCAGTCTATTGCACGACGTTTCGGTCAACCTTCAGCTGCTGTTTAAAGAGCTCAGCTCGGGTCAACTCTTACGTGGGGAGATCATCGGCCAGTCACCTTGTGGGCTGACCCAACTGGTCCGCAAACCACATCATCAACCCTGATTTGGGATGGATCTGCATAATATGAACGTGCCAGCGCAACCACAAGAAACACTAAGAAAGGAACGCCTTGAGCCACTAGACACTGGGCATCCGTATAGCCTGACCAAAGGGCTGTCAAAGGCCACAGGCTGAATGGAATTCTCCAGCAATCTCAACGAAGGATGGATGAAACCCTGGTTCGTTAAAGGGGAACATATCTCACTCTTGCAAGGGAATCATTGGATGAATCAACCAAGAATATTCTTCAGTGATTCTTCAGTCATGCCAGCCATACCCTCGTCCCTGAGCTTTCGACAGAGTTGCTGGTCGCTCTGCGGTACAGTACGGCTTTCATGCCAGCCATCACATCGCGAACATGGACCCTGCCGTCGTGGTCAACATGCCGGACATCCTGCGTTTTGCGGGCCCAACAGCGGGCAGGTACCATGGGTGGTACCATGGCCCCAAGTGGTTAAGGGAAGACCTAATCAAAAGACTTTGGATGAAGTCTGGAGCTGGTGATTTCTTGGAAGGTTGGAATGGGTCCCAAATTTAAAACCCAAGACAACATGAAAACGCACCGATTGTAGCCATTTGTATCATTAGACCATGCCGTGAAAATCGGCCCCTACCCCCAATCATTAGATGTATCTTTCAATCAACTGGCTTTACAAACCCTTTCAGAACTGGTGCCAATCATTCCATATACCGGTCCTATAACTTGGCTCGTTTGAAAATCAGCAGAAATTGGATCTCTGAAAATGGAGCACCCCCAAGATTTGATGGTCATCATCATACTTTCTCGGATCAACCGGCCACAAAATGGGTCTGAACATCAGGTACGCCCCAAGCAAAATCCCTGGTCAATGATGTTTTATCATGTTTTATCATTTTCCCAACAATTTTTTACAGCCATAAATTGGGGATATCCCCCATTTTCAGGCCAACTCAAATGCCACTGGGATATTCCCTGCACCTGCCCCAGCTGCACAACCCCACGAGCCAAGTCGGAGGCATGGAAGGGAGACTCGACGTCCTCGTTCCCAGGACATCTGTAGATATAGAATGGGCTGAAAGATGCTGAAACGGGAACCTTTAGGCAGTTCTTCCCAAACTCTTGCGGCCAGGGGTGTGATATAGACTTAGACTATAAATACATTATATAGAGATAGAGGGAGAAAGAGAGAGAGAAATTGGATGTAATTGGAAATCATTAAACATCTTGAAGCATCATTAAACATCATTAAACATCATTAAACATCATTAAACATCATTAAGCATTATTAAACATCATTAAACATTATTAAACATCATTAAACATCATCAAACATCGATAATGACACATTATACAAATCATACACATCCTAGCCCAAAGTGTTTGTTGTTGCCCTTGTGCCTCGCCGTGTGTGGCCTCACGCCGTTCGCGGCCCTTCTCCAACAGGGCGATGACCGCACTGTCGATGCTTCCGGCCTACACATGGAGCGAATCTGAAACGAACAGAAAGACTTACCATCTGGTTATGACTAACATAGCCATGGAAAATGGCCCATTTATAGATGGTTTACTGTACAATCTGTACATGATCTGGTTGGTGTTTACATTGAAAATGGTATTTAAATTCCAGATGGTATTTACATTTGAAAATGGTATTTTACCATCTATAAATGGGCCATTATAACATAATGGTTATGACTAACATAGCCATTGAAAATGGCCCATTTATAGATGGTTTACTGATGTTTACTCATGATGTTTACATTGAAAATGGTATTTAAATTCCAGATGGTATTTACATTTGAAAATGGTATTTTACCATCTATAAATGGGCCATTATAACATAATGGTTATTTAACATAGCCATTGAAAATGGCCCATCTATAGATGGTTTACTGTACATGATCTGGTTGGTGGTTGAGCCACTGAAAAATATCAGTCAGTTGGGATGATTATTCCCAATATATGGAAAAATAAAAAAGGTTCCAAACCCCGACCAGATAAAGACTTAAAGAATATAATACTGATATGAAGATGACGATGATCATGATGATGGTGATGATAATGGTGATGATGATGGTGATGATGATGACGATGACGATGACGATGACGATGACGATGATGATGATGATGATGATGATGATGATCAATAAACAATAGCTAGCAGCAAAATACATCAATATTAAATAGATGGGGAACTCATACATTCATAAATATACATAAATTGGTAAAAATATAAACGACTAGTAAAATCTAGTAAATAGAATCCATATGAAATCATCATCCATGGCCATAGCCAGGTGACCCGACCCTGGTCCCGCCTTGGCCACAGCCGCCACCCCGGGGGCGGAGCTGACTGACTTCAGATAGATCACTCCTGCGATCCAAGGCCAACTTTCTATGGTTAATAACTGCTACCCTCTGGTAAACATACAAAAAGCTATTGAAAATGGCCATTTATAGTGGATTTTCCCATTAAAAATGGTGGATCTTTCCATAGCTATGTTAAATTACCAGAGGGTACAATAATTAATGTTGGTTAGCTAATGGTTTATGAAACATGTGAATCCTCAGCAGTGTTAAGATAGTTCATGTTTGCTCATCTTCTGATCATCCATGGTTAATTCGTAGAATCAGGCTATGAAAACAGGTCAGGGAGTCATATGCTGATAGGCCTATGATGGAGTCCCTTTGCAACAGTGGTAACCAACAAAGCCTGTCAATTATGTCAAGGGAAAATCCAGGCACATACTAGTATACATTATACTGTACATGTGTGTGTGTTATGTTATTTTTTGCAATGCTTGGTGCTTGGCAAGGCAACGGCAATGTAAAAAAAACCCAGTGGCACCTCCTTTCACCGTCACTCCAGCAGCTGAAAGGTTCAGGATCCACCGCGGCAATCGTCGGAGGCCTAACCTCAGCAGGAGCAGGAGCGCGTCCGTCCGCAGCTTTCCGCAACGGCCAGTTGGAGAAACACCATTTTCCGGAGAAAATGGAATGACCAGGAAAATCTGTAGCAGAATAGCTGCAGAATGTGGCACCTAAAAAACACGGGACCCGATGGAATTGTGTAGGTGGACCCCAAAACCACCAGGAACAAAGGAGCAAATATTGAATCAAAGAAGAAAAGAACCTGAAGGAGATCGGTCCCATGTCGCACTCCGTTCCCGCAGTAAATAGGAATATGAAAAATAGTGGGTAATGTGCAATATTTTCCCCATAGTCTTGAGCTTGGAGCGATGTGACCAAATCCAGAATCCTGTAAATGGAGTCGATGTCCATTTAAAAGAAATCGGCTGGAAACGCAACAGGAGCAATAAAGTGCAACCGAAGCGAGCAGCAAGAAAGGATGTAGTCAATGTAATGTAGGAGAACTTGAAGGTTGGTCTAGTACGGGAATCCAAAGTAATGACCAAGGCGGACATGGCGCGGAAAAAGGATGTGTCCTAGGATGTTTCCTTATAAAACCGGGGGTTGCTGACAGCAAACTGAAAAAGGAGGCTACCTAAAGCTTGTGCCAGTGCCTTTGGTCACAGTATATTACAGTACGTATATTCGTCAAGGTGATGCTAAACTGGGCCTCCTTGCATGGACTTGCACCAGTCGATGATCAAATGGCCATAAGTAAAAACCCTTAAATCCGACCCTCCCAAATTTCACCAGAAAAAGTGGGCCAACAATGTCCTTGGCCCAGAATTTGCGCACCTGCGACAGAAATCATCCGAGAAGTGAGTGCAGTTCCGCTTCAGAAGTTCGTAGTCAGGCCTCATGGCGTTAGCGATGCCACATGGTGGATCTGTGGATCTGAGAGAAATCCCCAGAACAACAATATCATTGTACAATGTCCAAAGGTTTTCCCGTGCTAGATCCGGGTGAATCGTAAGAACTTGGTGTACATATTTACATTCCCTAAATGTTTCCTTCGCATCAGGGAAATATTGAAAAAAAAGACCAAACCAGGGGTGCCACAATGTTGTTTTATCGTCTCGAGAGTGCACATGTCAGCGATAGCTAGATTCTGGCCCTGACAAAACAGTTGCTCTGGCGTTTCGTTTGGAAACGAAAAGGGCCTAGCAGTGTGAAGATCCAAAACTCCTACGTACCTCTACGCTCAACGTGTGACGTTCGACGTGACTCATGAAGTCTTATAGATCCTGGCAATACTCCGATACGGTTCCTCAGGTGTATCGAAACCTTCCACGAAACTGAGGATGACCTGAGGATGACCACAAGTTTTCGTGTCTGAGACAGGTACCCTCGCCACTCTTTCCTCATCTCTCGCAGAATGTTCTGCACCTCTTCTGGCGTACATCCTCAATACGACAACCGGCAGATTGCCTGACCATCCTGACCCAATGCACCCCGCCCCACGAAGTCACAAAGTCAAAAAAGATGGTGCGGGAACCTCTAATTGGAACTTGATGGGATGTTATGTCGAGAAATGAATCTTGATCAGGAACACAGACGTACAGTAGATATGCGCAAAGCTGTGTTTCTGTGTGTATTGAGCATGGCAACGTACCTGTGTATTGGCTCAGTACCAATCCCGGTGAAATTGGATGGTTTCGGTGCGTCCAGCTGTGTCTTCAAGGCACTCGTCTTGCCCATGGGCACAGATTCACGGAAATGATGTGCCTCAGGCATTCAGGTCACCAAACCACCAACCCTGTTTCAATAAAAAGCACCATGCAGTTGCACGGCAAAACTATGGTAATCTATATGTATAATATATATATAATTTATGGCACACTGACACACCCTACCTGGAACAATATTAACTGGAACATCTTTTGCGGCAGCATGATGTTCCCACGGAGAATGACTTCCATGATTGCTTTAAGTAGAGCGTCCTTTGGCAACGGAAAAAGGTGCCTTGCAGCTTCGGGGTTGGCAACTGAAGACGCCACTCCCTGCAGCTGGCAATACTGGTAGCTGGTAGCTGACAATGTCAGGGATATGTTTGTTGCAAATCTTAGGACCCATCGATTTTCATCAGTTGACCCTGTTGATCCTGTTCTGCCATGTCTGACCTCAACTGCTAGAGAACACAGCGATGAATGGCATGCCGGCATGCCTTTACTCTTTCCGTAACTCCATTCCAGGCCATAGACCTGACATGGGCGGCCAGGTCGCAGAGAGGTGATCGCACGGCTGATCACATTTGCTCACAAAAAAGTAAGGTGTACCAAAATAATGGTGTGGAAGGTGGTTTTGCGATTGCAATTGGCCATTTTTGGGATGCTACGTTGTTGTTTTTGCATAGTGGATATGCTCTCCAACCTTTCTCTCCATCAAAATGTTGATCCAATCTTTTTAGGGGATTCTGGGGTGACGTATGGGGCAGTCCCACACCCAAGAACCCTTCGGTACCCAAACTTGGCAATGGAAACTCTCCATGCTTCATACGTAGATCAAATAAATCCCTTCCCCCATATTGAATGCATCCATAAATCATCAAAAATCATGGGCCCCAAAAAGAATAGATCCAATACTGATACTAAGGTTCTTGAAGGATTTGACATTAAGAATGGAAATGGTCGCCAAACTCAGCTGGTTGGACTTCCACGGCAGCATGAAAGATCCCGGTGCCAAGTCGGTAGAGAATGTCATTCGCCTCGGTGAAGGGGATGGGAAATATATGGAAATATGATTTAAGCCGCGAAAATGGGGATTTCATCAGTCAATCTTTGTACCAAAAGAGCATCAACTAGCCAGTACACATACTAAAGATAGAGGAATGACCATGGAATGACCATGGTCGCAAAGGGGTGATAGCAATAGGTAGTTGTGACATGTTGTAACCGATTGTAACCACGATGACTTGATTGTTGCCAAATAGGATGCTCATCATCATCAACTAAATTGAGGTCTCCACGTGTTCAACCTTCGTGCTGTGGGACACATCATAGACGTGCACTGTCACCTGGCTTCCAGCAGCAGGTCTTACAACCTGTGCCTCAGTGGGTGAAGCAATGACTTCGCCACTCTGCACCTCTGCCAAACCCTCTTCTTCTTCTTCTTGCTCCTCATCGGAACTGAACTCTCCTTAAGAGAAAGGGACAGGGGCCAGCTGTCGCAGAGAGATCAAGCTGAATGTCAAATCTAAAAAAACAATAATTACTCGGCTGTAAATGGTCAGCATGCAGCTTTGAGACTTCGAAGCTATCACTGTGATCCCATTGAGTCCCCCATTGCGCCTCCACAACACCAGGCCATCCCCCGCTCGCGGCCGATGGCTTTGCCACTTAAGCCGAAAGCTGGGACGATTTCTGTGTGCTGGGTTTCAACTTGCAATCCATCCCAAAATATGTTGGTTACTAGGAATCAAGCATCATCGCTATGGTCACCTATGGTCAAGATCAATTGTGAAAATTACCCAGCAGCGATGGTTTCTTCGCCGTTTGGGTGAGATCGTGGCCATATCCGTCTTTTTGGGCTAAGCTCTGTGGTTTTGGGCTAAGATCGCAGGACAATGGCCTTGGGAAGGGGAAAAACAACGTCAGGAGGCCATGCATTCAGTGACGGTGGTGGCATCCACTTGATCCCTCGACTCAACATCCTCAACCCTGATACACTCTGATACACCTACCAGGCCATCCAATCTTGGGCGAAGATTTTCTCTCGCATAGCCTCCGCCTCATAGAACTGATCCAAGTGAAACTCCGGTTTTTCGAGGCTTGGACCAGGTGTGTCTTGCAGTGACAAGTTGCAATCATTTCGATTTTGCTGAAGGGCTTTGAATGGCATTCAATGGCGGGGAGTTGGGGGAGCATCCAACATGCAAATGGTGGGGATAAAACAGTTGTTGCTACTCTTGCCTCTTGCTCCATGATTTCTACTCTTCTCTTTGCCCGACTTTGCTGCACTGTGTCAGCATGGCTCTGCTTGTGTTTCAGCCAGGCTCAGGAGATAAACCGCAAAACTACAGCTGCCATAGGCACGGCCTACACCGAATCCGAAGGACTGTAAGTTGTGGGGAGGATCTCAAGAAGAAACAAAGCCTTAGGTGACTTGACATGTGTACGTAGCTATTCTACTGGTTTTTATGGTCAATTCAGCCTATACTAAAGAGAAGTGTGAAAATACTAAGCTGGGTAAATCATCAGAATGTGTCACTAACCTGAAATAATTAGCCATGATTCCAGTGAGGTCGCAGTGAGGTCGTTAAAAACGATGTCCACCCTGGGCCCAAAACCTCAACTCCGAGAATTGGTGAGGGAAGTTTCGAGGAAATCCCTGACCCTTCATAATCCCATTACCCTAATATTAAACACCCCATAAATGGTCCCAATGATGTGGAAATTCCCTACTAAACCATGGTTTCGAAGGGGGTGTTCAATATTAGGGGGAAGGGAATTTATTCGAGGGTACAATCCATCCTTTGCGGCAGATTCAGTTGCCGACCTCCTTGCCATCACTCCATGCCCAATGCCATGGAACTCGTAGGAACTGCCTGGCACATCCAAGGCTCGCCCATTGGCAAATGAATCTCAGCCTCCCAAACCAAACACACCTGGTGGGCTCTAGCAGATCATGAATCCATAAGAAGTGGATCCACACCTGGTGAAATAGATATGAAATTGTGAATTCCAAAACATGGATCACCGGTTGACTGTCGATTCACTTTTACTTTTGTCTTGCCACAGATGGTGGCCCAAGAGAGGGCTTTGTGCTGGGGTGTGCACAAAAGTTTGTGTCCTGCCG
>Ga0126342_10009673_pt1 | contig 17273 bp, 22 predicted proteins | sample Cyp1metagenome_FD_92528 | JGI IMG/M metagenome (GOLD analysis project Ga0126342, IMG submission 92528) | Coral microbial communities from Lord Howe Island, Old Settlement Bay, Australia - Cyphastrea 1 metagenome | ecosystem: Host-associated > Invertebrates > Cnidaria > Coral ... | reverse complement strand
TAGGGTAACTTTACTACAAAAAGGGGGGCCCAAGACTAATTTCAGCTACAAAAACCTATCCCCAGACCATTTTATACCGTACACGTGTTCTCCCTTTTTGTAGTGGAAATACCATCGGGGATATGTATGGTGTGTATGGTCGATCTGGTATGACATGTTTGAAATGTATGGTATGTTTGGTATGTATGGTAGGTATGTTATGTATGGTAGGTATGTTATGTATGGCATGAATGGTTTGTATTGTATGGATGGTAGGTATGGTATGTAAATCTTGCGGGTATGGTATGTTTGATATGACAGTATACATGGTCTGTATGGTATGTATGGTTACTACGATGGGTATGGAATGTTTGCTATGCAAGGTAGGTATGGTATGTATGGTATGTATGGCATGTACCTGGGGACCCATACGATTTGGGGGTAGGAACACGGAACACGAGACCATATATACCCATTATAGTCGGCTAAAACCATATGTATGGTTCTTAAATACTTTACCCTCTGGCGTATAATCAAACATGACAATGGAAAATCCATTGCAATGGAAATCCACTAATTACAGATGATGTCCCAGCTATAAACCTCCATTTTTGATGGCATCTCCCAGCCAGCCATGGAGCTGATGACACCTGAGTAAGTTAAATTGTCATGGAAATCATGTTACCCTCTGGTGAACTAACATTGCCATGGAAAATCACTATCTTTAATAGGTAAAACAGCTATTTTCATGACCATGTTCAATAGCAAACTGTTGGGGTCCATGGAGGGTAAGTCCCCAGTGAAATCTAGGCCATTCCCAGATGCCAAGGTACACTGCAAGTAACTCACGTCGCTAAAGGCGCTGGCCACCACTGCCAGCCGTGCCTTCCGGTGCAGCAGCGCGTGCTGCAGCAATCCACGACCAACCTTTGCGGAACCTGATGCTTCGGTGGCATGCAACGAGCCAAGATTCAGTCTGAGCTATGAAAATGATTAGAAAAGTACTCGCCTGTCCCTTCATTTTTGTTAATCTCAAAAAAAACAGATGGTTATCTTAAATCTCGGAGATATCAATGGCCATAAATCATTCTAACCATTTTTCATCCACATGGCCAACAGAGGTATCAATGGCTCAATGGGTGCCCTCACTGTGCCCCCGCCTGAACGATTCCTCTCCAGAAAGCCGATGGCATTGGCCGGCATGGCACTGTCCGTCTTGGCGGCTCCCCGGGGTCCTTCCGCTCCATATGGGTCAGCAGCTCCATGGGATCAACTTCCCCTGAAAAGCTATGGAAAATCACCATTTTTCATAGGTAAATCAACGAACTAACTGGCCATTTTTCATAGCTATGTTAAATTACCGGAGAGGGTAAACCATGGATCTGATTTACAATGTCAGGAAAGTCCTGTTTAACAATGCCTGAACGCAGTAGACAAAAACCATGCGCCTTTCAGCAATCCTTCGTTCATTGGCTTGACCTTCAACCTCCAAAGTCTCCAGCTCTGAACATCGCCATGTTTCTAAATGACCATCGTGTTTCCAGGATTTACCTATGAAATCTTATGAAATCTTATGAACATGGTCATTTTATGTCATTTTCCATGTACCATAGATTCCTCCAAAAAAAAATTGGCTCATGAACTTGGAAACATCCCACGGCGCCAGCGTCCTTTCCCCTCGCGGGCACCACTTTCTCCCAGGTCCCTGCTGGCGATGGAGTTGGCCAAGATCTGCAGATGGCTCTGCAGGGGCAGCTCGGTGAAGTAGCCCGCCACGATGTCCAGCACCTAAAAACATCGGTGCTGGACCACGAGAGGAAACACCGAGGCAAAAATCACCCGCACAAGGGGGTGTTTTCCATGAGAAAATGCTGGGAAAATATTGAAAACCAAGCAATATGAAATAAGAATATCATGGTTCGAAGGAGAAAAGATGGGAAACGTATTGGGGAAAATTCTGAGATACAATGGGAAGAGATGGAAAACCAAACAATATTTGGTTCTACAATGTTATTAATACCATGTTTTATTCAGAAGTCATATTGTTTAATAAAAATGAAAACCAACATGAATTAGAATTTAGAAATACCCATTTGGGTAGGTATATGTGTGGATGAAAATATGGAGAAATATTATGAAATATTGCTAGTTCAATGGGAGCATTGCATCGTAGTTGTATAGGATACCCTCTGGTAATGAAACCATCCAAAAATTGGCGTATAACCAATTCATGGGGGGAATAACATAGAATAACATGGGAAGATCATTTCAATGAGAAAATAAAGGAAATTATCAGGCAAAACACGGAATACAATGCAAAATGATGGTATTGATATTTCAGGTTTTATTGGGATATAACGTCATATACAGTACCCTATGATAAACTCACCGACATAGCTATGGTATAGATCACCTTCAGCTATAATATGTGTATATATATATATGTATAAATATTATTCAATGGTATACATAGATGATTTACCTAATCTAATAATGGTGGGTGGTTTTTTCCATAGCTATGATAGTCTGCCAGAGCATAGATGCATGTTTTCAAAAAAAAAAACTGTGCCACCGTTTTTTCGAACAACTGAGGGACACCAAAAAAAAACACAACACAACAAAAATAACTGGCTGGTTTGAACCCCTCTGAAAAATATGAGTCAGTTGGGGTTATTATTCCCAATATATGGAAAAATAAAATTCATGTTCCAAAATGTTCCAAACCACCAACCAGATCATGTTGGTTGAACAAAACTGAGGACTTCCCCCCAAAAATCATCAAAGCTTGTCGCGCACCTGTCACCTGTCGTCCTGTTGTCCAAGGCACCGTATCAGCGGGACATTGCTGCAGGTCGCTTTCATAGAGAAACATGACCCAATCGTTGTTACGCGCGAGCTCGTGTAGCCTTGGATTGGGCCAACTGATGAAACACCGCTGGAAAATCCCAGGTACCCGGCCTGGTAATGACTAACATAGCTATTGAAAATGGCCATTTAGAGTGAGTTTTCCCATGAAAAATTGTGATTTTCCATAGTTCTGCTAATTTACCGGAGGGTAAATGTATGTAAATGTGCATTTGGATGGGAAAACCCATCGAACTCAATGGGGTATGTTCCAGCCATGGAGCTGATTACTGGGGGGTAAGACGATCAAAATCTTCCAGAATTTCTTGATGTCAGAAGGGACCAATCGTCTAAGGGAAATCTAAAACATCACCTTAAAATAGCAAAATCTTGGATGCCCTGCAAAAAGCTTGGCCAAGTTCTTTCCTTTTTTTGCTACCAGCTTACTAGCTATAATATTCCCCCATATATATCATACCCAAAAAAAAACACATTATATAATAACCCCTCCACCAGTCGGCTTATCCCCTAGGAAATTCATTGCTTACTATGCCTATTACCCCAACCATCCAGTTTCCCCGAAGATCTTCATATGTTTTCTTGCTCATTTGGTATCCCCAGTTGCTTTCGTCGGAAAATCTCCTTTTTTGTAAGACCCAGCAACATATAGGGGTTTGCCTGAAGAAAGATTGGGAAAAAGAATTCATTCATTATCAGTTTCTCTGTTGAAATGGTCATAAAACAAGGATAAACCATGATAAATCACCCCATTTTCAGACACCCACATATCTCTGATTCACTGATTGAAGCCTTTGGCTAGTTAATATCGCATGCTGAAATCCCCAATTGCCACCACAACCCCTACCTTTATATCCAGATGTGTAGAAACCATGTTATGGTTAAACCCTATTCCATTTTGGTATCTCCATGTTTCATGGTCTTCCCACCCAGTTCCGTTCATCTGAAAATCTCTCAGGAACCAACAGATCATAAGAATTGAGGCAACCTCAAAGGCGACCCCCTTGTCAAAAAAAACGCTATAGTCAATCTATAATCAATCTATAATCTTTGAAATCCCTATGAATTTTGTAGATATTCCTGCTTGTTATCTCCATTTCTATCTCCCGGTGTTTTCTCCCCGAAAATCAGCACCAGGTCAGGTCGCAAGGTCAAGGACCTGGGCAGCGAGTGCACCCGGCAGAACAAGGCAACGAGGTGCCAGGGCAGGTCGTATCCCAGCGCTTGGATGGACGCCGCGGGGGCCGAGGGGTGGGGATCTAACGCCCAGGTGCTTTCTTCCAACATCCTGCGGGGGGAAAGCCATGGGAAAATGCGCCACGTCTGGTGGAAAATCATGGGAAAGGAAGGTTGATACCCTCTGGTAATGACTAACATGGCTATTGAAAATGACCATTTATAGTGGATTTTCCCATGAAAAATGGTGATGTTCCATAGCTATGTTAGTTTACCAGAGGGTACTCCAAAAGCCTTGGAAGAATTCAATCAGGACCTTGGACAAGAAACACAGTGAGCCAATAACTCCAAAGTATCCCAGTGGGAGCCAAATGAACGGAAGACATGGGCCCAAAACTTTGAACAAGTTAGAGAAAACACCAAACTAACCCTGAAAACATTGGCACTTCAGCTATCTTGCAGCTATCCAAGACACTTCAGGTCAACCACCTTTTAGTTGGCTACTTTTCCACCATCTGGGGCAGTAATTAAGTCCCACATGTCCGGGCCAACCCGGGATCATATTGTTGGTTGTATCTCCTATGTTATATCCCAATATTCCAAACGCAAAAAGCATTTAGAATGCTTAAATAACTTAAATATCAGTATTACCAGCTTCCCATTCCTGTGCCCTCTTGGAAGTCTATATAAGTGGATATATATATATATATACCAGTATATATATAACATTATATAACTATATAACCATACTTTTAGGGACCCCATATCCCAACAAACATGGGGCTTTAAATTCCCATGCATACCCTCCGGCAATCAAACGTGGCGCCTCAAAATCATCCATTTATAGATGATGTCCCCGTTAAAACTTCCATTTATAGGGGATTTCCCAGCCACTTCAACTGCCATTCCCTCTCCTCAGTGCATTCAGCAGGTGCGGTGATGTGATGGCCGCCTCAGCTGCCGCAGAGGCATCCTCAGCCTCCTCGGTGTCCGGAAAGGACTGGAAGAGTTGGATGACGCTGGCGGCGGAACGGCTGCCGCTCTCGCTATTCTGCACCGCGTGGGAGTAGATCCTGGCGAGCACGAGGAGCAGAAGCCGAGCTCGTTGCGAGCTCTTCGAAGAGCTGCGAAACAAGGGCATTCTAATGGGGGATGATATGGGATGATGCAATGTGGATGTATAATGATGTATATAGATATTAGATCTGTTTGTTCAACTCTTTCTAGTTGTGTTTTGGGCGTAGTAAAAGATGGAGAAGGAAAAACAGCCAACCTCATCCCATCTCCAGTGTCACCAGCTCAGTCTTGGAAATTCCCATGGAAAATGGAAGTTTTAATATGGTTGTAAAGGGAAAATCATGAGAAATTCCACTATAAATGGAGGTTTGTAGCTGGGAAGAACATCTCACTACTATAGCTGGTGGATTTTCCAGCTATGTTTCATGAAACTAGAGGCTATCTCATGAGAATCAGAGTGTTCCTTTCATTTTACAAATGAGAATTGTCTGATCCCTCGGTTTCAGACACACCCATATCATCCCTAATATCCATGGTTCATTGAGGGATCAGACGCGTCCCCGTGTCCCAGATGAATGGATTTCAATGGATTTCCCTTCATCCAATTCTCATTTTGTCCAAAAATGGCTGGCTTTGATCACTAAAAATAAACGTTGCGACCATTTCCTATTGAAGTAAACTGGTTCGAAGATGAGTAAATCCCCATTTTGGCTGATCTTTAGATATCTAAAGATTCTAAGATCTTCTGAACTTCTAAATGCTTCTAAAAGTAACCCCCAAGACCATAGAACAGGTTCAATTGGTTCAATTTCTATACTGCTGTCTTACTCGGTTCTCTTAATGGAGGTTTCTACATATACCAAATCCATTCATCTGGATCAATTGTAATAAATTCACCAACCTGAAAAAGTTCGCCCTTTTGGGATAGCATAAACCCCAATCCTGACCATCATGAAAAATCTCGTGACTTTGCGACCTGAGGTGCATGCAATGCTGGTTGTATTGCTACCACATTGAAAAAACGCCTCAAGATTACCATGTTTTCCAAACCCACATTCTGACTCCATTCATCTGGACAAATTAATGTTTATTGCCTATGTCTATTTTTATGTATGCATGTATGTGGCATAATATATATATATATATATGTATTGATGTTGCTATTAAACATTGTGATTTCGCATAGTAAACTGTTAAATTACCAGAGGGTACCTTAAGCCACTTCCCACATATATATACACATATATATATATACATAATATATATATACATAATATATATATATATATATGTATATATATATCTGTATGTGTATATATATATATGGATATCATATCTATATATGCATATGCATATCTGTATATATATATATATATACATATTGCTAAAACAAATATCCGATATTCATCATCAGCATATCATAATTTAAGATCCCAATTTCGAACCATGTTGGGCCCCACAGGGGTTTTGTGGCCATGCCCAAATCCATCTGTGCAATATATATCATCCCAGTTCTGATGATAGTTGGCTATATATAATATACATTGATATACCCTCTGGTAGACTAACATAACTATGGAAAATCACCATTTAATGGGAAAATCCACTATAAATGGCCATTTTCAATAGCTATGTTAAATTACCAGAGGGTACCGCAAACAAATCATATCCCCATGTTCAAAGCCCACTGAAAAATCCCCATGTTTCATGGCTAACCCACGCTTAAGCCACTACTTCACCACGCATCTCCCCACCTCTTGGCTGCTTCCACATCCACCCGCAGCTTTTCCGTCTCGAGGCCGCACAGTTCCAAGAGACACACCGCACTGGAGACCACACCTCCATGTTGGAACACGGCAAGAACCCATGCTTAAAGCCACCACAAAAAAAACGTGTTGTTATTCACCAAAGTTTTGGGGTAGAAATTCATCGTTGAATTAGATTACATATATATTATACAGTCCTTATTGCATTGGTAAATATGTTTTTGATTGTAGTGAAGCTACACAAGTATAGGTTCAACGTGGTGGTTTAACTTTGTTCATTGATTGAACCCTTTGGTTGATGATTAAATCATTGTAACACAATACATCCTAATTTTGGCTGATTATTCACGTTCAAACCCAATCCATTCCTGGAACCCCAGTTCCAACCAGAAATAGCCATGGTGGTTTCCGCAGTTCCAAGCATTTCTTATATAGGGATTTTGAGCCCTACCATACAAAGGTGGTGCCTCCCAGTTGTAAGTTGCTTTAGTTGGACAATCCCATATACAGTAGTTCTCGCGATCTCCCCAACACAGTTGCCATAGTCCAAGGGCGAGTTCTGTTCACCGTCACTTAGATATCATAAATCAGCTATAGATCCAACATATCATCGCATATTTCAGCTAAAAATCAGCTATAGATCCCATATTTCTGCCTTCGTTGAGCAAGTTGTGCAGAGCCACGGACTTCGCCGCCTTGCGCAGGCGCCGAGCGTCCTGGCAGCAACCAAAATGGTACAAAAATGCTGGATTAACCAAGAAAAATGGTGACAAAAAACCATCCAATTTTAGGGTGATCGAATCATCAAAATGTGGATTCAACCCGCAAAAAAGGTTTGTTGTAATCGTAAACTGTTTGAATTAACCAGCAGAGATTATGGTTTCACATGTTTCAACCATCAAGAAGGGTGCCAGAAGCAGCTTTGTTTTCCGCGGCCGCCATCTTTGGACAGTCTTGAGAGAGTGTTTGGCCACCTGATGTCCCACCTGTTTCACTGCATTTTGGGACATCTTCAGAAGCCAGCACAAAATAGCCTATCTTAGGGGAAAAAAATCCGGATGGGAACAGCCTAGAGACAACCAGGAACAGCCTATCCTTAGGAATCCACATATACATATATATATATGTATTCGATTATATTCTATTATATGATATATATTATTTATAATGTATATATTATATATAATGTTACATATATATATATATATATTACACTATGTATGTATATATATATATATGTACGTATATATTATGTTATATCATATCATATTATATTATATTATATTATAGTTATATTATATATATTATATCATACTATACTATACTATACTATATTATATTATATTATATTATATTATATTAATATTATGTTATATTATATCATATTATATTATAATATAATATATATATATGATATATGTTATATTATATTTATACTATAGCCATAGCTATTATTATATATTCTGCTTCGCATCTCCAGCGTGTCTTCCTTTACAAAAAGCTGTGTGCACCTCTGGTTCGAGAGCCAGGGGAAAGCGCAGTTCTTCTCCAGGCCTCGCAGGGCTCAAGTTACCTATGAGATGACCATATCACTGGGGAATCACCCAGCACCAGCGAGCTATGACTTAGGGTACCTTTTAAAAAAGGGTCCCAGGCTTTTGACTCATAACTCATAGCTATTTTTTATATACCAAAACCAATATGTGGAAAATAAGTATCTTTTAATAGATATTGTCGTATTGGGTATCCCCAATACCCAATCGATCTCGAAGACACCAAGCGCCATGCTTCAGGCTCTGCTTGCACTTGGTCATCAGGACGTGATACGCCATCATGGCCTTAGCTCCACGTGGCTGTATGGGAATGGATCAATGGCGCCTGGCACCTTGGTGAAAACCAAAAATGGCTGGTGAGTTCATCCATGTTCATACCCCCAAAATATGGTACAATAGGTTTTGATTCGTACCCACAATTTTTTTCTTAATATGGTTTATGTGTTTTATATTTTTATGTTTTGTTCTTCATAGATTCTTAGTCATAAATGTTACAAGGGAGCATGGAAATTTCAATTCGATAGGATCACTGTTGACTTGTTCTATCATTGAAATTAGTAGGGCATCCTTTTCGAACTCTCCCGGGACCCTTAAAGGGACCCTGAAAGTTGTGGCTTATCATGTCAAGTGGGATGGAACATCAACAAAACTCTGCGCGCCACCAACCAGCAACGGGGTTTCACTTGAAGCTTTCGGCGGTCACCCATCACCCGGAAGATGTTTTGGATCAAACTTGGAGTTGTGAAGCAGCACAGTACGAGTATTGTTTCAGAAATTTAGCCATAATTCGGTGAGTCTGAAACTGGGGTAAATCCCTGAATATCCATTGAGTAGGGAAAAGGATCATCCACCGGAATTGGAGGTCGCCTATTTTCAGACACAATTTTGGGTCGACAAATGATGCAACGACCTGGGGCCAAAACCCGGCCCTGGGAGAGAAAGTAGCCTGGCGCGGATGAAATAGCAGGGGTTTGTCTAAGGACGCTGGATCCAAGATTGCCATTCTAAGGTTTCTAATGGGGTTTTTTGATGATCAATCCTGGCATGAAACAGGTCTCCTATTTCAAACAAAGTACCTGTATCTTTGCCAAAGTCGATGCAATCGGAATGGAGATCCGTTTGATTCTGGTCGATTCCACAGGATAAACATGTCATTGGGAAGCCCCCGATTCCACAGGATGCGGTGAAAATTCCAGCAACATCATTGGCTCATTGATATTCGCTCACCCAATCATCGCCCTCTGTATGATCTGCCGTTCCACAGGATGGGCAGACTCTCTTCCAACTCGTCGATGGGTTTTTTCTCGTCCGGACCCTCGGAGGAGAATCTAGCGGCAGTTTGAAGTACTTGGAGGTGGCGCTGGGGTGAAAAAAAGGGGTATACCCTCTGGTAATTTAACATAGCTATTGAAAATCGCCATTTATAGTGAGTTTGTCCATTAAAAATGGTGATTTTCCATAGTTATGTTAGAGGGTAACAATGGGATCGTAACCCCCATAAATCCATATAAATCCCCATAATGCTGCCATCGGAATGTGTCTGACCATGTTTGACCCCCGGGACGCTTCCCCTTGGCGGCCAAAGGTCAGATAGGGAGGCCAGGTCTACTGCTTCGTTCTCCTGGCGCTTCTGCGGTTGATAGTGATGTCCTGGGGGATTTGGAACATCCCTTTCAAGTGGTCACATTTACCAAGATTATGGAGATATATCCCCAATATATTGAAAACGTGACCGAGGAAGATTCTATCCCCAATCTTTACCAAGCCCTGTTCTGATTAGATCTTCTGTCGCGCCAACTCTACGGATTCTGTCAGTGATGACCTACTGAAATAAGCCAGTGGTGAATCGTCGTGAATTGACATCGAGTGACTAGAAAACCAGATACTACCACTGCTATCCGATAGGGTCCTGAGAGAAGGTGTCACTTCTGTAAGCCATGTGGTTTTCCCATGGCTCAAACCCCTCTGAACTGCAAGTCTTTGTTTCAAATTCTCATCCACCATAGCCATACATGAACTTCCACCAGCTGCGTTTAAATGTCTCATAGAATTGAAAGTTCCGAGAGCGGCGTTCAGCTATGCACCAGGGGTATCTAATGGGCCAACCTTAGACTCGTCAAAGATGCAGAGACGCTCAAGGACTCGATCCTGCAGCCCAGCGGCTTTGTACCCTGGTAGAACCCTTGAAGGACTTCGGTGGGGAGTTGGGCTATGTCAAAATAATGTTGGAGCAAACACCGGTTCCTTGTTGTTCCGCTGAACCCCCTATCAAGATGACCAATGCTTAAAATCAGCGGTTTCCCCATTAAAATGGCCATAATCTATATATATATGATTATATATGCACAAAAGTGGTGCTTCAACAAAAATGTGTCCGATATTGACAAGATCATGGTTGATCATCATGTCCCTATATTTCCAATTTCTTTCCTCTACTGAGACTGAACCCATTAACAAACGAAACTGCGGCCCCAACCGCTTCCGAGACACCACATCAAATGCTGCTACATCGCTCAGCAGAGTCGACAGGCTAATCTGAAGCGGCGGGCGCCGATGAATCCTATGTTTTTTCTTGTGCTAAACGTAGGGAATGGGGGAATGGGATGATAATGAAAATCGTTGATTGGATCATTCCCCCATTACTACCCTCTGGTAAACTAACGTAACTATGGAAAATCACCATTTTTAATGGGAAATTCCACTATTTCTATGGTCATTTCCAATAGCTATGTTAGTCATTACCAGAGGGTATCCATTACTATCCGCACCAGTTTTTTTTCAGTGCTCCATCCAGAAACAATGGACCATCGGGATGATTTATGAGACTGTAAACTCATTGGGGATGGTTCATGATTGGCTTTACCATATGGAGGTTTCCCAAAAAAGGGCTACCCCCAAATCATTCATAGTTTTATATAATTTATATATTTTAATAGGATGTTCCATTGTAAGCCATCTATTTTGGGTATCCCCATTTATGGAAACCCCCATATTAAAATGGACCCAAATCTATGGTCCAACTGAGGGCAGCGCATCCCCCTTGTATGTGGCCATGTCTTGCACTGCCATGGGCCGTTGCCTGAGGGAAACCCCACAGCTTTGGGAATTGAAATGGACTCATTTAATGGGGATTTAATGGGGATTTAATGGGAATATCATGGGAATATCATGGGAACATGATGGGAATATCATCATGATAGGGATATATTCATTGAATCTTAATGAGGAATATAATATAATTTTATATAATATAATTTAATTTAATTTGATTTAATTTATAATATAATTTATAACATAACTTATAATATATATATATATATATGTAGTTTGTAATATAGTATAATATATATATATGTGTATATATATACATAGTAAAGTATAATATAGTATAGTACAATATAATATAGTATAATATAATATAACGGGATAATTGGGATTTGATCCTCTGGTAATCAAACATGGCAAGCTGGGAAATCCACGAAAAAAATGGATGGTTTTTTATTGTGCCACATGGTGCCACGTTTGATTACCGGTTTTTCGGGTAACTCCATACTGCACTGGTCTTAGACCTGGAAATGGGGGACTCAACTTGTACGATGAGTTATTGTTTTTAAGGATATCAATATCAATCCATGGAAAATGTTGGAGTTTGGAATGAATTCTTTGACCAAAAGGGCCATCGAACAACCGTGCATCGTCACAAAACTGAAAAGCTGTGACCAGCTTCTGGTGACGAAGAAAAGTCAAGTGTTTGCCAAAGAAATACAGACCCTTAACCGGCAAACCACAATAAACATTGTGTCTTGGGATTGGAATGGACCAAAAAGTCCGTTGAAACAAAGTCTGCTCTCGCCTCAAGAGTTGACCACTTTGAAGACCTGCCAAGACTCACAATGAAAGATCCTGCAAAATTCATCGTGTTGTTCCCGATCCTCATCTGGTCCATGCCAGAAATCTGACTTTCTCATGGAAAGACTTTGGCTTTGGGTCTTTTTAAGCAAGGTCCCCGCCTCCATCCAGCCGAATGCGTGCATCCTGGTTCGGTATCTGCAAAAAACGGGTTCCCTCATGTTCCCTGATGAAAATGACCACCTTTGGCCGTTTGAAACAAGCACAAAGTGATTTTGAACTGTTTAAGCTGTTCCTTCCCAAACTTCTATTTTTGGGTGTGAACAAATTGCAGAATGCTGCCGCACAAAGAATTGGGTTGAGAAACGTTCTTGGGCTGCTACATATTGGGCCCAAGCTAGCCCAAGCTCCAGTCATGGGTATAGCAACCCCACATGGGACATATTTTGTAGGGTCAAAATTGGGTAGCCAAATGGGTAGCCACCACTAATCCATTGCCTTAGAGCCTCGTTGCAGCGGCTTTCCTGGGCAACAGGGATGCACGGTGGACACACATCTTGCATGGTTTTTTGCCGCCAAACATCTAGGCAAACTTATATCCATCTTATGTCCATCCCATCCTACTCCATACATCTCCATACTATATCAACATATATCAACGGTCAAGTTGTGTGGGTTTTCATAGGTGGGCGTATGATTATCTCATGCCATCGATTCTTGCGATGGTTATGATGGCTGTGAACTCCAATGGATTGATAAAAAATCCCCTGGGCCAAGTTTTCACCATGGCACGTGTCGCGTTGGCGCTGGTGACAGCCTCCACCAAACTCTGGCCTTGGCGCAGCGAAATCATTTCCCCCATGAAATCATGTCCGCCATATATTCGAAGGCGAATCCCCGCACAAATCTGGCCTGGTCGATCATCATTTTCCCAGAAACACATGACGCTTCATAGCCGCTTCATGTTACTTTAAAAATGCATTCAACAATGCCCATGTTTTGCATTTTTAATCCTCCTTCGGACGAAAAACCTCCGTTTCCTCAAAGGCTCGGACGATATGTCCGGTCAAACTTCGGAGCCGATGTCTGCTTCGCTCGGCTTCCCTGGGAGGACTTGTTGATCAGTTGCTGTGTCATCCTTAGAAGTTAATGTTATTACGTTCTTATAGTAGATACTAATGATACTATATATATATATGTATATATATATAGCTTATCCGTGTATTTACACAATGTAATACATCCTAGAGATTCCTAGAGTAACTACATTCCCTAAATAAAATACATATTACACATCTATTTTGTATATATATATATATATGTATAAACATATGTGGAGCCGAGGGAATCTATAACAGCAACAGGTCAATTTAAAAAATGAAAATAAACAAAACTAAGTTGTATATTCCCAACATGCTACAATGATGGGTTTCACTGACTTGGTTTCTGTAAAAAACGTGCGGGAATCCCCCATATTTGGTGGCCTGGGCTATAAATACCATGATTTCCTGCAGACGTTCCAACTAATGCACACGAATGCAACGTCCCAATCAACACGGTAGACCCATCTAGTTAGCTGGTTTTAATTCACCCCATGAAGAGTAGAGTTATATAAGGTATATAAGTATATATACATATATATATATATGCAATTATAAGCATATATAAGCTATATACCCCATCACCCATAAATTTCACCAAGTTATGTGTGTCAAGCGATTTCGTCAATGGGGCCTCTACTCCTTGGAAGAAAGCCTCGCAAAGGCCTGGATAGGCTGCGACTGCCTCACGGATTTAAACAAGAAAGCGACGCATAGCGAAGCTTGAGGCAGGTGGGCATGGAAAATGATACCCCACTGGAACAACAACCATACAATAACATCAAAATGACACCCCCGTTATGAAGAAAATTCGTTCAACATGCTTTCGAAACCAACAATCATTCGGAGGTTGCTAGGGGATTCCACCACCATGACTTGTTGGGTTATATATACACACATATAACTATATAACCCCTAAACCATGGGTCATAATAGTCACAATAGTATACAATAGTCAGAAGAATCCCCAATAGAAAAAATGGGGGAATATATACGAGTAACTTAGTGTAAGCCCCTACAATCATCAACCAGTGGTTGAGCGCAGCCATCTTCGTCCGCCTTCTGCAAGGTTGCCTTGTCCACAGCCCATGGTGAGTCCTGTGCTGCTATCCGCTGGTTGGTCCCAGATCCCGGATCCCACATTTTGGAAGGCCTAGAACATGAATTGTAGTAGATATGACTTAGATATGTATAGATGTCTGGGGTCAAGAAAAAGATTTATTTGGCTGTCAAGCAATGTGCTGGCGCAGTGTGTTGGAGTACTTCCCTCATTGGCTGAAGAGCCAAGGATGCCAAGGTGTGCGACATGATTTTCTTCCCACTCTCCTCGTCTGAATCCAACAATTCAATGGCTGAAGACACAGGCCTCAGCGCAGACTTCGCGTCAAAAAAAGCCATCAAGCACCACAACTCAACAGTCACGTCGCTCGAGGTAGCTGCGCAAACATCAGGGTGGCCAAGAATGCGATAGGCCTGCACTTCTGAAGGTTGAGTTTTGGATGATGTTGGGTAAACCATGGTGCCCATGTCGAAGACTCCGGAAATCTCTGGAAATATCATGATGGTGGTGGGCCAACAATGGTGATGCAGCAAATGGACTCTCAACTCAAGTACCAAGCCAGGACTAGACTCGACATAGAAAAGAAACGAAACGAAAAGTAGGTATCTTCCAAAATGGGGAAGAAAGTCTTCAAAACTCACCATTTTTTGAAGATTGTTTTTTCAAATTGCTATGAATAATTCCAGAAATCAACAACTTAGTCATGGCATATAATGGATCATACCCAAAGGAAAAAATTAAGATGGGATTCCAGAAATCAACAACATATATATATATATATAATATATATATATATATGGCAGATATATCAAGATCATATGGTATATTCCCTTTCATTTCTAAATGATCTTGAAACACGCCTTGACTCGGCCAAGTTGGTGAGAGGAAGAAATGGCACCTTTGTTGAAACTGGTGAATCGCCAGTGACTGAGTTGCTTGGGTTGGTCTGAAAATCGGGAAAACCTGGGAAAACCTGGGAAAACCTGGGAAAACTTGGGAAAACCTGGGAAAACCTGGAGAATAGCTTAAAACTTCCAAATTTCCCCATTTTTCATGGCAAATGGCGGGGAAAAGAACCCCCCAATTTTCTGACACACCCTAATTTTCCTGTGATTAAGTTGATCGAGAAGCTTACCCTCGGGTAATAAATTTTGGCAATGGAAAACCCCGCATTGATAGATGATTAAAACCTCCATTTTGTTCAGGGATTTTCCAGCCAGCCACGTTTGATGACACCAGAAGGTAATATCCCAATTATCCCAAATCATATCCCATCCTGTTTAGTTTTATTATGTCTTATTCCATTCTGTTCCTATTCCAATTACACCAATTCATATGTCATTCTGTTCATATTCCCATCCGTAGCTTCGGCGTTGAACGTGTGCCCCGGCGTTTAACACCACGCAGGTGCTGAGAGACCCCACCCCTTCCGCGTCTTCCCGCAAACGATCACTGGGAATGTCGGACATGTAGACCTGACTTTAGTGGGGATTCAATGAGGATCAAACCATCAAACAGGATGTCAAAAATGGACCATTCATCTATAAATCGGGAACAAAAAATATGGGATGCCCTTTCGTAAACATAAACACAGAGTTTGCAAAAAAAAAATCGATGATTGACCTACTAGTTTGATGCTGATTTTCCATAGCTATGTTCGTTTACTGAAGGGCAACCTATGGGATGTGTTCAGTTTTTGGGTGCATAGGAAATGGCTTTGGTACCGCTAAATCCAGTGGTTTCCATTGTCATGTTCCCTTTTGCAATGGCTAATTCTTTGTTGGCATGTGATGAATCAAATTTCATGAATTTCTACACAAGAATTGTCTATTGATGATTGGTTTAAAGCAATTGAAACATATACTGGTTTGTGGTTTCAACCCTCTGAAAAATATTAGTCAGTTGGGATGATTATTCCCAATATATGGAAAAATAAAAAATGTTCCAAACCACCAACCAGTATAATTCAATGTATCCCCCATGAATGCCACTTGGAATCCATAGGCGCAGGTGGATCGATACTAAAACCCATGGTTTCATGGCATGGTATTTTGATGTATTTTGACCCTTCGCGAACTGGACAATGACCCCTTGGGTTCCATGACGGACCTAAACGCCCCAATTCTTCATCGCAAACTGGTGCATTACTAGAGGATAAATATATCTGGCGGCTTGAATTACCCTCCACCTCGGTTCAACCTGCTACCCCCTTTGGCTTTTTGCTTGAATCCCCACTTGTCAACGGTTGAGTCACCATAGTCTTGGTTGAATCCCATTTTAGGTGATGTTGTTTTTTATTAGATCCCATGACACATCCACACTTTTCATTGGTTCATGGTCATATATGGTCATATCACCTGTCGATTGTCGATTGATTTTGTAACCTTTTCTGCTGGCTGAATCCCGAATTGCTGCTTCAGTCCCAATGTTTCATACAAATCCCCTATTTTTTCTGGTTGAACCTCTAAATATCCTATTCTTCTGGCTTAAATCCCAATGTTCTCCTACTTTTGCTTCTCTAAGCCCCCGGTTTTTGGGCTGCTTCACTCCCATTTTTCTGGTCCCCCGTTTCAACTTGGCAACGAAGGCCGCGTGGTGCAGCGACGCCGCGAAGAGGTGGGGATTGCCCAGGCGACCAACCAGCAGCAGCGGCGCCTTGCATAGAAATCGATGATGAGATTGGATTTACCTACAGGGTGCCCCAGTTCGTTACCCTCTGGTAAACTAACATAGCTATGGAAAATCACCATTTTCAATGGGAAAATCCACTATAAATGGTCATTTTCAATAGCTATGTTAAATTACCAGAGGGTAGCTAAGTTGGTGCAAATAAGTCCAACAACTATAGATACATCACCAACAATACAAATAGTTATTGGACTTGTTTGCACCAACGTATCGACTCTCTGGT
>Ga0126342_10009672_pt1 | contig 17273 bp, 14 predicted proteins | sample Cyp1metagenome_FD_92528 | JGI IMG/M metagenome (GOLD analysis project Ga0126342, IMG submission 92528) | Coral microbial communities from Lord Howe Island, Old Settlement Bay, Australia - Cyphastrea 1 metagenome | ecosystem: Host-associated > Invertebrates > Cnidaria > Coral ... | reverse complement strand
GTCTGTCCGTGTCTGTCCGTGTCTGTCCGTGTCTGTTCCGCGTCTGTCTGTGCGGTGTCTCTTGGTGTCTGTCCGTGTCTGCCTGTCTCTGTCCATGTCAATCTGTGTCAGTCTGTGTCAGTCCGTGTCTGTCCGTGTCTGTCCGTGTCTGTCTCTGTCTGTCTGTGTCAGTCTGTGTCAGTCTGTGTCAGTCCGTGTCAGTCCGTGTCAGTCGGTGTCTGTCTGTGTCAGTCTGTGTCAGTCTGTGTCAGTCCGTGTCTGTCCGTGTCTGTCCGTGTCAGTCGGTGTCTGTCTGTGTTAGTCTGTGTCAGTCTGTGTCAGTCGGTGTCTGTCTGTGTCAGTCGGTGTCTGTCTGTGTCTGTCTGTCTGACTGTCTGTCTGTATGTTTTTTTTGGGGAAAGGATTCCGTGGGTGGTGGGACATGACGGGACATGATGGGACTATGGCCCGTGTCAAGCGCCTGGATCGGACCGGGGACTCTTCTGGTCGCTGAGCTGGTTTGCGACGCTGTGCGTAACTCACACCCAAAGGGTGCACGTCGGCCAGGGAGAAGTGAAGAATGCTGCTCCAGCAGCCCTTCCCAATGGGAATATCAATGGGTTTATTAATGGTGCATATATGGAGAAAATGGAATTCTATGAGAGATTTAATGCATTCCAATCCACCTAACATTCAACACCCCAACATATGGTCACATGGTCCCACATTCATGTGTAAATCCCTTGTATATTTGAACCATGGTTTATGGGATTTAAATCTATTTCATATCAAGGGGTTGGGATGAACATATCTGAATGATGGCTTTTGCGACTTGAACATCCTCACATTCGACTTCCCATCCCGGCAAAGGGCTGATATTGGGTGGACCCTGGCTGGAGGACATCCGGATTTTTACGTTTACCGCTACAAAAGTTGGGTTTCCGGCAACTTTTACTTTTCTCATCCCAGGTCCAGGTCCAAGCCCAATGTCACAGCAGCACACCATGACTCACCAGCACGTCTTTGGAAAGAGTGGCTCTCTGTACCTTGCCTTGATAGTGAAAGGACATCGACTTTGCAGAGCTGTGATTTCGAATCATTTTGAATCATCTTCAGAGTGGTGCATGCGGAAAAGGAGTGAAACCAAGGAAAAACGGACAAAACCACTACAAAATCCACATGCAGAAAAGTGATCCCTCGGCGTCAGGAAATTAATGGTATTTTTTTCAGTTGTGGTTCGTGTGGCAGGTGAGAATCCACAAGCCCGTGGAAATGCATGTTTTGCAAAATGTCATTTTAATATTGGCATTCCCTATCGATGCAGCCGTACCTTCTGAGGAAGCGTTGGGGGTTGATTTAGGGGGTTAAGTACTGTAGCCTCTCAGGTAGTGTACCCTCTGGTAATTTGACATAACTGTGGAAAATCACCGGTTTAAAAAACAGTAAATCATCTAATGCGGGTAAAACAATAATAAACCATCCCCAAATCACCATAAATAGGTGGTATGAACCATTCCCCAATGGGTGGTTTATGACATTGTTTTACCCACAGTACTTCAAACGGACAATTCTCAATAGCAAACGGCAACCAAATGATAACCTCACTAGTTTAATGGACATATCCCCAGTTACAAGGAAACCTGATGGGGATACATCAAATCACTTTCCATAGGAATTGTATCAATATAGATCAGTATAAATTGGATAAATCACACATTTCCATAGACAAAATCACTATTTATCATAGATAAACCATTAATGGCCCCATTAATATCCCATAGCGATTGTATACAATGTCGTCTCTGAAGGTTGACCCAAGAATGGCGAAGCGTGGCTGCGACGGACCGGATCTTTTTTTTGATGGGGAGAAACATGCAGGCTATGGGTACATATGACATATAATATAGATACAATACATTATATACATATACTATTAATATTATACTATACATATATCATACATGCACCAATACATTTACATATGCAAATGCATTATACTCATATACATGTACAAACATATCATATACATATATATATGATAAGATGTAATAAAAATGTTCAAAAAGTTTCCATATACAGTACATGGTAATCTTATTTTGATGATCAAACAATATCAAGGACATTCGTATTATCAGTATTATCATTGTTTTGTTCCATCCATCCCCAGCCCTATTCTCAAACACTTTAAACTCAAACTGACACTATCTGTGGGGGATGGCATGATGACAGAGGCATGCTTGCCCTCTAGTAAACGAACCTGGTTATATGCTTTGGAAAACGAATGAAGAAAACACCATCCATCTTCAACAGCTCCTGTTTAACCCCACATGGAACATTGTATTTTTTTTTCCTCCGGGTTCTATCATGTTTAAGAATAATTACCCTAAAGATATAAAATGTTCCGCAACAGGGATCCAAATAGGTCAAGCCCCTCGTTCAGAACGGGGGATGCCATTGCCAGGTTAGACTATGACATAGGAGAGGCTACCTTATCCACACTGCAGAAACCTATCTATTTCCATTTCCGGGCACAGCCCTGCAGCTGTGTGGCTCGCGACTTGCGTTTTTGAAGCTTAGCCACAGCCCTTTCCATGATCACATGGTCTTCTTTGGTCACCATGTTTATGGTGGTTGAAAAAACATATTCTGCTTGCAGCAGTGAGAAATGAGCATGCTGCATGTCCTCTTTCTCAACAAGGCAATGGCAATGATCATTATCATGATCATTATCATGATCATTTTCATTATAGCATTATAGCCGTTGTAGCCATACGAGCAATCCCATTATGAATCTCATAAGCATATACCAACAAAAACGAGACTCAGTATTGTTTTCAATATAAAATTCATTCAGGCGTCAAAGGTTGAAAATGACAGCCGCCCATCAGAAAGTATGCCACACTAAACATGTTGTACATAGTCCATTGGCATGATCATCTCTGGCCGCCGTTTACACGTTGCGCAACACGGCATGTCATATGGAGAGGGTCTCCTGAGTGTTTTCGGCGGCATTGCTTGGTACGGTGCGGCATGAACCAAGTCGGAGACTGATGGAATCTGGGCATGAATTATGGCAATATATAACAATCATAAACAATCATCATAATCGTCAAAACCAGAGCAAAAGCAAACATGAGTTCTAATGACCCTAAAAAACAATACTTAATTCAATTGATAAGCTAATTGTTAACAATAACAATGATTACTCTTCACCAAAGTCATTTACATGTACCCTCTGGTAAACTAACATAGCTATTGAAAATCACCGTTTTTAATGGGAAAACTCACTATAAATGGCCATTTTCCATAGCTATGTTAAGTTACCAGAGGGTATGAAATGACAATAGTCTGGAACCGAGCCATGAGGGCACGGTATGGGTTCCCGCATGCAAATGATCGAATTGTGTACCCGCTGGTAATTTAACATAGCTATTGAAAATCACATTTTTAATGGGTAAATCAACTATAAATGGCCATGTTCAATAGTTATGTTAGTTTACCAGAGGATAACTAGACAGGAACATTCACAAATATGTTTCTATCCCTATTTTTGATGGCTATACTGCTATACTCATGTGAATCCTCCCATTCAAATCCCATGTGAACCCCAAGAATGTTGGGATATTTTTATCCCGTTTAAAAGCCCCCCAAAAAATGGATGCTTTTGAGAAATAACTCACCCCCATGTGGCTTCCCCGCATCTCGGACGGACAACGAGGTGCTCGTACTGAAAAGGCCAGGTTCATCTCGTGTGGAGAGACCACACCGCTGGAATCCTGCGTGGTAACCATGGCTGACACTATGGTTTGGTCATCCATGACTGGATGATACTGGATGATTTTTTGAAAATAGACCTCAATTTTACGACACCTCCAGATCGAAATGGTGAAACGACGGCAACATGCTGCTAACATAGTAACATGGATAGCTTTGATTCAAATGAGGATAGATTGGTGACACTGGTGGGGCATCTCAAGGTGATAATATGATCAATATTGATATACTCGGGGCACTTCTTAGTTTGATTGACATTTTCAATTGGGCTACAAATTGATATTAAAATGGTGAATTGAAAATTACTAACTAATCAAGAAACATATAACAACCATTCAATTGAATAAAATGGAAACATGTCGTCTTCGCTATCTTGATGATTACATGATGGCAAAAGGGTGGTAACATCATGATATATATATATATAATGTTGACAGTGGTAGAATCAGGATGAGTTGACATTCACAAGTTATTTACACATAGCAGTCAAACATTCTGTAAATATGCAAGCATTGTCAAACACCTAGAACAAATTGAACGAATATGAACAAATCAAATATATAGTAGAGAAACATAGGATAACTTGTTCAATTCATTCTTGGGACATACACCAACAGCACGGTCGGATTCTCGGTCGAATCTGTTGACACATATGCTGGGTTCAGATCCAACAGCTTTTTTATCATAATCTCCAAAAGATACAGGGGATACCCATGGATACCCCCAAATCATCCAAGTCATGGATGACCATTTGGATCATTTGGTATTAAAAACCATGGTGTTTGGGAATGCCCCATTTATAGAACCACGGTCTCGCCATGAAAACCATGGCAGACATCATCCGACAGCACTGACCTCGTCCACGAGCTTCCAAAGTAGCGGCTCCCACCTTAAGCGTCCAGCGTCGCCAGTTCTCAAGTGGGTCGGAAGATGATGGATGATGATGGATTATGAGGAAATCAAAGGGACATACTAGGGAATTCATAGGGAAATAATACAAAGATGAATTATGATACCATATCTTTACCGAGTTTGTGAGTAGAATGAGGAGACATGGTTTTGCAGCAGGTGTATGCGTGTCATCATTCATATTTCTTTGATCCTTATTTAATGGCCAAAAAGCCATTCAGAAGCTCCAGTCTCAAATCAGCAGCGCCGCATTACGCTATAGGAACCTCACCCAAAAAAAAAGTAAACTCCCACTGGTGTAATCCTAAGCAGCTTATTACTGTCCTCTTTTGGGGGTTACTATGCATGGATTTACGCTCTTCGAACTTCGTAAGGGCAACTACCCCATTTGACCATTTGTCTGAAGCCGTGTTCGCTGCGCGACCCAGGGTTTCCAAGGGCCCCTTTGGGTGTTGATCTTTTGGTGGGTACTATATCTAATACTATATAGCAAATATAGGCTTAAAGGTTTTCATAGGTTTTTACTATCACTACCAGCTGTCACAGGCCAGGAAAGTGCGAAAGGGCAACCGAAATCCTGGTTCACAGGGCAAATGTCCAAAGAGATCTACAGAAGAGATACAGTACAGGACATTCGATATCGAATCCACCAAGCTAAATTTCGGGTGCCATTTCCCCCACACTGGGGATTCGCACACGTGCATGTTCCGAAGCATGTTGTTCCCAGCCAGAAGCTGCCTCATGGCTGGATGGCGCGCATCTTTTGGGAAGGATCAATGGGAAACCTATAGTAGATCTGTCCCAAACAATTGGGGACCCCACCATTTTTGAATTTCCCCTCAAGTACCACAGTACCACAAATAAAGGTTCTTTTCCTGATCGTGTTTTTGGTCCCCTGCTAGTTTCAGAACCCAGGGGATGCAGTCAGACAAACACAAGTCTAACATCATACTGAATTGTCTTGCCAAAGGCAACAACACTACCATCAACCTCAAACTGGGCTGGCCCCCCAACTGACATTTAATTTTGGGGTGAAAATTGGAGGTATCTATAAAAACCCTTTCATTCTATGCCCACAAAAAAAGCCTTACTTAGGAGTGTCTCTTTTCATGTGCGTGTCCCGTTTCGCAGATTTTACTATTTGGGGACGGGATTGCTCCTTATTCTATAGCTAAATCAGCCCACTGGGAATACTTACAAAATTGATTGGTGGTTCAACCCCCTTTAGACATATTATATATGGTCAGTTGTTCACACAAGGCGGGAGGCACTCTCACTCGCAGCACGCAGTCACGCACACTACGGGCATTGAAGAAACGAAACTCGCACTGGAGTCACTGGAGTCATCAAAGGAGGAGAAAAACAGAGTGATCAGCTGATTGAATTTAAAAAAAACTCCCAGTTAGACAGGACATGGTTACGACCCACGAAAGCAACCCCAAGCATGCGATTGGCAGGGAAAGGCATAGCAATCTTCCCGCCCTTTATGTAGCAATGTAGCCAGAAGTATGGATTTTCCCATCACTGCATTTTTAGGAAACTTCGCCAGGCATGGCAGGAGTGTCAGGGAATTTCTTGAGTCAATCCTTGGCCTAGAAACATAGCCACAAAACAGGGTCTCTTTATGAACCCAAACTATGTTTCATACATATCAATCATAAATCCCAGTGGGCCTAGCTATAAACCAACATATCTATCCAGGGGCTCCTTCCTGTGGAATGTTTGATCGTCTACATAATATATCATAATATGTGGTTGGGGTCCAAAGAGAAGTTACGTACATGATTAAACTTTACCTTAACAGAGCCTAACAGAGCCTAACAGAGCCCATGATTTCCACAGCCCTCGGCCTCAGTCCCTTTCGGAATTCTTCACGGTCGATGGCACCATCCGAGTCCTCATCAAGCACCTGGCGAGGCAGAAAAGATCGGGGGATTCCGCAAAAGGGGATGGTCATAAATCCATGACCATAGGGATTTATGAGATATGATATATATATATATATTGATATAATCCATTCACAGGGATTTAACAAGGGTCTTTGACTGACAGGGCCATGGCATGATCATCCCCTCGGCACCTGAAAGACCGCGGAAGCGCACCCGGTGGTGGTTGACCTGCGGCGCCCGTAAGATCTTAGTGGCCCCCGAGATGGGCATCCCAAGAAACCGAACGTAACATCCACGGCATCATGGGACCCATGACGGATCCATGGTGCTGCTATATATGGTAACATGGCATGAATCCCATCAATATACCCCAGTCATGTTAGCATATATATATATACCATGGTTACCAGCACCATGGATCCTATGGGAAATGGGTCAGTTTCCATGGTGAAAGGTCGAGAGGCAGAAATGTCACTCGCAGGTTTTTTGGCAGAAATAACGCCTGACGATAAAGTGCTTTTGCCAACAAAACTGCAGGTTGAACATGTTGAACCGGCAAACATGAAGGTTTATCCAACCAAGCAAAATAAGACGATGGGGATAGCCACTGGAATTTCCACTGCGCTGCTTTCCAGAGGATTGCTCGCTGGAACTCGAGAATTGCTTTGTCCACTTTCAGGTCGATGATCTTTCAAAGCCCGTGGGGTAATCCTTTAGTAATTTAACATAGCTATTGAAAATGGCCATTTATAGTGGATTTTCCCGTTAAAAATGATGATTTTCCATAGTTATGTTAATTTACCAGAGGGTAATCCTTTAGGGAGCATGACAAACGGATGGTTACCTCCAAAAGGCATCCATTGAAAAGGGAAATTTGAGGGACCCATTGTGAGACAAACCAACAGCCTTTCGAATTATCTAAAATTATCCATATACAAACAGCACAAGATAAAAACACACAATATCTTATCTATATCAGTACATATGTATATATATATGGTATATATACTTAAATTACATCACATGTACGAAATTATATATATATATAAATACATATATGTAAACATCCCATCTCACCCGATCTTCTACCCGGGTCGCTTCCGAGAACACTGGGCCCCGGTGCAGGGCCCGGATCACGCCCTGGGTCGAAGCCCAGCACTGCGAGATCTCCTCATCGGTCCATTTGGCCATCTCTTCGTTCAGCGCAGAGCCTGGGTCCACGGATGTCCACGGCGGCCCGGTAGGCCCGGTCTCGAAGGGAGTGATGCAACGACAAATCAAGGAACATCAAGTTATGAGTTTTTGACAGTGATGTTGGAAATTGAGTGATGTGAGAAAAACAAAAACTATATATATATAACTAAAGGAACGGATTCAAGAGTTTCCAAATACCAAGGAAAATCTTGAAAAGCCGTTTGACAACAAATATGGAGTTCCTTTTTGCAAGCGAAACATATTGCAGGGTTCGTAGCCGGTCCTGGGCTTGTGGATCATTCAAAACCTTCATTTAGTTCGGCAATTGTAATCCCCAGCTAGTGGACCATGTGTGTATTTGGTGCTATTTTCCTAAATAATCCAAAAATCATCAACCAACAAAAACACATCTAAAAGCATGGTTGATGTGCTACAACATCTCGAATAATTGAATCCCTACCAGGTATCACATCATGATGACATAGTACTTCAAAAAGAAGCCTGAACCAACTGGGACATACTTCTTTATACTATATATATATACTCCAAAAATGCAAACAATTAATGTATAATACATATATACACCTATATATATATAGTGAGATCTTTCACCCCCAGTAGCGCTAATCAAACATGGCTTGCTGCCACGGAACTGGCACCGCCCTTCGCTTCCGCTTTTCCTCGGTTTCACCGGGACAAAGTCGCACTTTTTTGGACCAAAAAATCGACCAAGGGGCTCCTGCAGCTTTTCCCTTGAACAAACAAGGCCGCACACGGATCCACAAAACAATCACGATATAGATATATTAGTCTACATATATACTAATAATATCCAATAATCAGATTCAAACATGTTCGAAAACGTAAAGCCAGTTATGTTTCAACGCAAGTCACTATGCCAGCCATGTGAAATGAAGGACTTCACTGGGATCCCAGGGCCATAAATTCATGGTCGAAAAGTCATGGGGGATCATCCTAGTTTTGTGGTTGAAAGTACCAGTAACACCTAATTGAAACCAGCAACCAGCATTCTTGACCAAACATCTATCAAGCCGGATTCTGGTTTGCCAATTTTGATGATTTCTCAAAATAACCATCACTGGTGGTGGTTTACGAGTATTTACAGCCATTTTCAAGCACTTTCGATGGCAAGAGGCTTGCCGCTTGTGCCGCAGCAATATCTGCCCTGGGACCGCGAAAACAGAGGGGCTGGGAACCCCATGGAATCTGCCACTGGAGACCTTTCACGGCTGAAAAAGGCTAGTTGGGGGCTCGAATGGAATGGAAATTGCATCATTTCTTGAAAAAAGGACCGTGTTAAACACCAATTGGGATGGTAAATTTGGTGGCAATGAGGAGTCAATTTGGTGTTTGACTTACTGACTGTTACCAGGAAGGGCGACGTCAATCAATTTGAGCAACATCAAGTTTCAAAGCATGAAACGCTCCTGGGTTGAGTCGAGTGAAATGGAAAACATCTTGAAACTCAATATATAACCGGAAATGTAGGATAAACAGTCAAGTTGCAGCCTACAAATATTGCTCAAGAATTGGGACAGACCTAGAATATTCAATCTACAAAAGCGATCCTGCTCTTACTCAAGCTGGTGTGACAAACATTATAGCATGGCTCCAAAACCACAAAATCTGCGCACCATTCCAAGGCCAAGCTAAGAAACCATGCAAAAAAAGATCGTTGGTTGAAAAATTGTTTTTAACATTTATGTTTAAAGTTTTTTTAATCCCCATTGACGGCAGCAAACATATCTAAAGGACTAAACTAGCCATCAAAGTTAAACCCAAACTTCGCGTCTTCGCAAAGAAAAAATGCAGGGCATTGAATCTCCCCTTCCTCGCAGCCCCCTGCGTTCCAGATGCTCGAAGCTGGAATGCATGCTCGCCATCGATACAGAATTCACCAAGGATTCTCCGGATAAGAAACGCATAACGCAGCTGATAAACTCCTGGAGTTTTGCCAGGCCCACAGACCCATAGAGCAGCAGTCAGAAGGTGAACTAACAAGGTGACCACGGGCAGGTTAGCACCCAAGCTCGTTAGCCAGCACCAAGCCGACGAAATATACATATATATATATATATATCTATCTATCTATCTATCTATCTATATCTATATCTGTATCTATATCTATATTTGTATCTATATATCTATCTATCCATTATATTCCATTTTATATTGATGATTGAACTACAATATTTTTGAAGGATCAACATCCATGTGCCAGGGCTTTCGGGCCTACCCATTTCTCAATTGCTGGGTTCCCCATTGCCGTGGCCAACTCATGGTGGATGGTGGTCTCACCCCCTGGAACAATACATGAAACTAGTTGGGGATCCTTACCCCAAATAGTCTTGACGATGAAATGTTTAAAACCTTCAGTATTGATTGTGCAGTCTAAGCCCCCACAAAGAATCAACTATGATTAATTTGTTTTATTCTATACCTTTGATATCCTTTGATTCTTGCTTGTGAATAGGATGTTGTTGAAGCCCTGCCGGATCATCCAACCAGTCGGATATTTTTATAAAATTCTCCTTCATCAACCCGACCAAAAGAATCATACACTATACCGTTCTGGTAACCATCATCCCAGTGCCAGGGGTCTTTCCATTGCCGCCAGGCTCAAGACATGGAGTGTTGGAACAGTACTATGATTGGTAAATTACTTACCATTGCAGCTGGTTGGTGGTGCAATAACCATCTTGAAAAATATTAGCCAATGGGAAGGATTATCCCATATATTATGGAAAAAAGTTTGAAACCACCAGCCATTACAGGCACTGTTGTTGGTTAAGAGTCTTAAGAGCTACTTACCTCCTCGCAACTTGACTAAGCTCCAAGAAACCACTTGGGGAGAGAACACCAAGACGAAAGAAAGGTATCTCGATATATCTTGCCATATACAGTTTCAGGCAGGTTTTACATAAGCTATACAATCCACCCGGCCCCATGGAACAAATGCCCATACTTCTAATTATTAGGGTTTCATTTAGGGTTTGCATAAGCTATAACATCCGCAAGATGACATGTGAACACTCCAGACTCGCAAAAAGAATTTCAGAAGGGGAAAAGGCCGAAACGCATGAAGTCCGCAAAGGGTTCCCTTTTCAATGGGAATTCCAGGATCCTACTAAAATGGAGGTACTGTACCATATAAGGCCATATTTTGTGGGGATATTCCCTTACATAGGCCTTATATAGGCCTTATATATGGTAGGTACCTCCAATTTAGGTTCCTGAAATGGCCAGTGACCTTTTCCGATTATTTTTTCTAAAAAAATGTCTGGGGACATACTAACGCACAGCCTGCGCAGTGAAATGATCCTCCCTAAGACGTCAATCATTCCGGGCACCGGGCTTTGCCCCTCAGTCCTGCCCGTAAACTAACACAGCTATGGAACATGATCATTCTTAATTGGTACAATAAATAAATCATGTAGGCCTGGACCATGTTCCTAGTTCTGCTAGTTGACTGGAGGATAGCACTCCCTTACTCTTACTCAAGCAAGCAGCAAACATCAACCAGGGACATCTCCAAGACCATTGGTGCTCCTCCCGGTCCACGAAGCCAGTTTTGTCTTTGTCCATGACCTAGGCCACTTGAGGGCTCAAGCGGATAGGACCTGGCTCAGTCTCCAACGTATCCGCAGATATTGGGCTGTTTCCATCCAGCCATCGTGGATGATCAAACCATGGTATTGAAACAACCAGTGCGACTTGGGGATCCCCCATGACTCCAGAAACCCCCAATATGCTTCTCTGGGGAAGACCCTGCAAGTCAAACGTACCGAAGCTCTCCAAGAGGCAACAAAAAGCAACTGTTCGACTGTTTCTATAAGAATTCAGCATGTTGAATAGAACTTTAGCCGATAAAATAAACACTAGGTAAATTCACCAAATTCGTATTCAACCATTTTAGAATATTTTAGATGCTGGCGAATTGAAACTTAAGACTGGCATGTTATAATGGTAGAAAATCTGGCCAACCTCAGAGAACATCGAAAGATGTCACCCTTCTCATCACTTGCATCGAAGACACCATCAGAAGGCCTGAGCTGCGGAAGAGAAAAGTCACGCTTTGACAATGCTAGCGGCAGCACCAACGTCACCAATATTACAAAAGTTCGTGCAAATTCCAGGCATCATCATCATAAACATCATAAACATCATGATCATCATGATCATCATGATCATCATCATCACCACCATCATCTCAACAGCGATGAATCAGCTGCTAAGAAAGAATGCCGGTGCATTACAAGGGCTGGTAATCCCAATGGCATATATAGACATCTAAACCATCCCCAATTGGGGCTTACGAACTTGATCGAAACTGGGTAGACTCCTAGAAATCGGATGATTTTTTCAATGACCTCCAGTCATGGTTGGTGAATGGGGTCATTTATGGCAATCGGCTTGCCACATTACCTGCCGCAACCGCAAACAATGGGAGGTGCCGCTCACTGACCAACGGATCTGTCAGACCGCAAACTGATGGGTCAATTTCCCATGGAAGAGTGGGCATTACTATGCTTATGGAGGCGCATGTTGTGCCACAAGGTGTTACATCGCCAAAACCGGGATGTTTCCCCTGCCCCTACTCAATGTCTGATCAGGTCAGAGAATGAGGAAATGATAACGCAGCCAAACTCAATTGATCCAACGCAAACAAAACCAGTGTTTCTGGAAAATTTGGGGACCCAATACACCTTGTTTTCCCTCTTGAGAATTACCATGAATTACCCTAGGGCCCTTGGGTAACCATACAAAAAGATGTGGAAAACCAATGGTTTCTCTAGGAAAATGACCCACATTGGTGGACTTCGATGGCCAAGCTGCTGTAGATGTGATCTTCCATCGTAATCCTGATGCATTTCGTCGGTGGATCTGCTCCGCATAGCGGTGTCAATGGATTGGTTTAAGGGAACATTTCAGGAAAGCCCCATATCTAATGGGAAAATCGATGTTTCCTGTAGATGTCCCTTAAACCTATCCATTGATAGTGATATTGGGATTTTCTGGGTATATGGTATATTGCACGGAACATGATCGCAACAGAAATCACATCGCCCTTTTGATCCATTGAATACTTGGAATGCTGATCTTGAAAGTGCCAAGGGATGTTTTAAAAAAAGTGCCACCTGGTTATTTAACATAGCCATGGAAAATCACCATGTTTAATTAATAGGTAAACCCAGGTAAACTATCTATAAATGGGCCATGTTCCATGGCTATGTTAGTCATAACCAGAGGGTAACTAACTGTATAGGGCATAGGTCGCGCTAGGAGATTGACGTTAAATCGAAAACCTGTTTTCAGCACTGCCCTGCCCCTGCTCGGTTCAAACGTCAAGGGGTATACCAATCAGAACCCGTTTCACACGAAGCTTACTGGTTGAGTTTTACCAATGACATTGGGTTCCATCACAAGATCCAAATCTTTCCATCACGATTCCGTAGATTTTGTGGAATGATTTGGAATGTCATTACCCTCTGGTGAACTAACATAGCAATGGAAAATCACAATTTTTCATGGGAAAATCCACTATAAATGGCCATTTCACCAGAGGGTAACCGAATTGCAAAGAAGTTTTGGATCCATACACATTCGGAACGAGCCATCACTGGTGGTTTCACCCTCCTGGAGAAAATAAAAACATGAAAGTTCATTGGGGGTCATCATGCCAGGGATGACAGCAACCAACATGGGCTATGGCTCGGAAGGCCATTAAGGGCATCCCATTCGCAGGAGACAGATGGGAATCCTATATGCATATATATATATATATTATACATACACACCGCTATTCAACGATCATCCCAGCTTTCCCATAATCATAAGGCATCATAACCAAGCACAAGCAACACAATATGACACCCTTTTAGACATATTGCTGGTGCATTTTAGGCGATAAAAACTTCAACATACTGCCAGGTGGCTTATCTGTCTCATCACCCAGGCCGCCTGAGCTTCAAGCAGAAGTTCAGCTTTCCCCCAGGGCGGTTAATCCAAAAATCTTGGCATATAAGCATGGAAAATGGGTTTGAACCAAAAATGATGGATAATGATGGATTGGCTGTATACTTAATGGGTATGGTATGGGTTAAAACATGTTAAAACTCTTGCAAAGACCAGGATTGGAATGGTTTAGCTCTTCAGTCTGCAGCAGACTAAAGAGCTAGTCAGATATCGAATCAACCAAATCTTCTGGCTCCTTAGAGATAGACATTGTTTTTGACCGCATCCGACTTGCAAATCATCGTCCCTGGTGCTAGATGTGGCTGGGCCAACTGATCTTCATCCATTCAAAGCATGAAACCGTTAAGAATCAACAGCACCACTCAGAAACCCTGGTGTACTGTACTATTTTTCATATTTTTTCATCACTTCACTTGGGAAGTTCATTAAAATATGTTATTAATGGTTATCCTGGGTTCTTGTTACATGTCATTACCGGGATACGATCGGATTGGTGGTGTCAACTCATCCGGAGGTCCGCCCAGTGGCTTGAAGCTCTCAACAGCGGCCGCAGCTCTTGATATGACAAACGCCCGTCTCCTTAGAGGCCAATGGAAATCCAGCCAGTGGTGCCCCCAGTCGTCTTTGAGGTCAACAAAAATCCCTGTTCAAATGGTAAACAAAAAGGATCAATGAAGCAGGGAAATCTCTGATCTCTTTCAGATCAAAAAATCCCTGCTGATTGGTGAAAATTCTTGTATAATGATCCACTCAATAAATATGAAGCCTACGGAACTCATGGTCCTGGTTAGGACCCGCGCTTGACACATGTCAACGCATCGTTATTTAATAACCCACCAATCTAAGTATCTGGTTTAACCCTGCCGAAGAATTCACCAAAGAATGAACAAATTCATCGTCAAAAAGATTGCTCTTTGAATGGACCCCACAGTTGGTTACAATAATTCGTTGTGAAAATTATAGATCTATAATCATTAGATATCATCAGCGGGATATGTTTTTCGCATTCAGAGGCTATCATTAGATCATTAGATAATCATAGCCTCATTAGTTGGTTATAGCAACAGTTAGATAATCATTAGTTGGTTATCACTGCTTATCCTTGGTTATCATTATAATCACTACCAGGTAGATATCCTAGGTTGTTTTTCTATATTTCACCAGCCTTTACCCCACAAACAAAAAAACGATATCTCAGTCATGATTATAGATCTATGATCTATATGTAATTAAAGCACCAACTAACTCTAATCAAATGATGACATAATCTTTGGATAGTCATTAGATAGCCATTAGTTGGTTAGTTATAGTCTACTATACTTAGTTAGATAGTCATTAGCTAGCTATCACAACAACATTAAATATTATTAGTTGGATCTATATTTACAATCATTAGATAATTATAGCTACACATTTATAAACAATAGTTAGTTTTAATTCACCATTATTACAACGATAAACACACATGATTTCACAAAGATATTTAATGGTTCTAGATCTATTAGATCTAACTCTCTCTCTCTCTCTACATACAGATATAAATGTTGATCTCAGTTGGATGATATTCATGAAACAAAATAATTCAAAGCACCGAGGCGCCATTGCGGTCCACCGTGGACCAGGCTTTCTCAATGTCGGCTTTGGACTTCACCCCCGGCAACACAGCCATCATCGAGCCTGCATAAGGCTGTTTTAGAATGGTTGGAATGATGAGATTAACATAGATTAACATTGTACACATGACTCGATATAAACGTTTAAATGGATCTAAAGGAATCTACATGGATCTAAACAGATATGTCATCATCAAAAACTCTACAATATTACCATAAACATACCATCAACTAATGGGATATACATATGCAATCATATACGGTCATTGGATATAAGATGATATCATCATTCATCATCCATTAATTGGACATATCCACTATTAAACATCTAAATGGACCCATTTTTTCCAAACTGCACTCAGTTGCGTCTCTCGCAGCGGCAGATTCGATGGTCCTTGAATTCAGGAAAATGCGGCTCACGTGACTATCCATCGTGGCCAATGTGCTGCCCAAAAAGCTGGCCTGCCATATCTTTACATTTCTGGATCAGGTCAGCCGGCAAGCATTCTGCACCGCACTCTGTGCAGGTGAGATCAAGCATGAGTGATTCCGCCAACGCCTTGCATAGCGCTGGCGGATACTCTTTCAATGGAGCTGTTCGAAATTGACCGTCTTGGTCACGGCCTACTGATGCACCTGTAGGAAGAGTTTTGGCCAGCATCTGCTTGTAGAGTGCCATTTCCAAAGATGTCATTCCTAGGACAAGCAACGTAGTTGGCTTTGCAGATGGTGCTCCGAATAATCCCTGGGCTAGGTGCACCAGGCGCAAATTCGGCAGCGTCAAGATCATTCGGAGTATTGGCAACCGCCAAATACTCACCTTCTCCTCCTCTTCTGGGTCACGAGGGTGTTCAATGAACCCTGTGCCCGATCTGAGGGCCAGTGCAACAATGCACTGGAATGCGAAACCCAAGAGCAGTGTGCCCAAATTGACCTGCGCCAACTCCGTCAACCTCAATGACGAACGACCCCAAGGCTCTGTTGGGGTGCGCACTACTCTCGGTCCCCTTAAGGTGCTTTCAGGAGGGCCTAGACTGTGGTGTCGTGCTTTGCTCCACGTGTTGCATGGAGGCCCAGCAAAAAATCCCACAACGTGGCCTTGAGCAATGTGGCTGACCCAATATGTTCGGGTGTCTTCTCGCGAGATGTCACCATAGATCCCATCAATGACAATGTCGACTGACGCAACGAAAATCTGAAAATCCGGGTACTTCTTGGCCACCGCCTCGATGTACCACTCCACATCTCCAGGCCTTCGTCTGCCTGCATAAGCATGCAGGACGACCTTCTGTCTGCACAAAGTCCGTGGCAGCGGTTGCAGATGGTCCCATGCATTGGCCTGATATGCAATGTCAGTGCACCACGCTTCTCAATCACTGATATCAGTGGAAAGATGTTGTCCCTCTCTGTAGCATGTCTGCTTCAGAAACGGCCAAGCATCAACAAGGCAAAGCTGTTGCAAGCATTCACATACTTCTGCATGAGTAAAAGAAAGAACCTCTGCATCCTGCAACGTGAAATCTTCCAGGAAGTGGAGCAACGTACGCCTACATGTTGTCCAACTAACTGGGTGACGCTGGATTTCATTTCTCAGCACCGATTCCAGTTGATCTCGATCATGTAAATCCAATAAGGTCAAATACAGATCTTCGAGGAGTCGAATGCAGTACGGCTCAAAATCACGCTGCCGAAGATGGATCTGTTTAGGTCCTTGTGCTTGTTGGAAAGGGATTGCCCCATCTGTGTGAGCAGCCAAAATCTGGTCCTGCGTTGAGCCTGTTCCAGGTGCTGGGGCACATTGCATCCTCTGCCCAATAAGTTGTTGTCTGCAGTGGTTTGCAGTTCTCAAGTGTGCAAGAACTTTTGCCCTGGTGTGATACTCTCGCAAACACGCTGGGCAATGGGTTTCGGCGAAGAG
>Ga0126342_10009671_pt1 | contig 17275 bp, 16 predicted proteins | sample Cyp1metagenome_FD_92528 | JGI IMG/M metagenome (GOLD analysis project Ga0126342, IMG submission 92528) | Coral microbial communities from Lord Howe Island, Old Settlement Bay, Australia - Cyphastrea 1 metagenome | ecosystem: Host-associated > Invertebrates > Cnidaria > Coral ... | reverse complement strand
GGAATAGGTTGAAAAATCTTCAGCCCACACCCAGCCTGATACAATGACTGTAGGTGCTGAACACTGTGCATGCATCCCCTGCCCAGAGACCCAAGGAGGCTACATATATATATATATATATATATATGTATAAAAAGGTTGGGAACAAGATTGTTCCGGGGATCTTGCATTTGAATTGTATATATACTTGTGAATTTTGTACAAGACCAATGACATAAACATATAGTTATTTTTTTTGGATGTATAGCATCTATAGAGCCATTCATGTTATAAACGTCCAGATTGAAACCAATCAGCAAGCAAGCCTGTTGGCGATTGTAGTTGATAAGCTCTTGGATCCAGCCAGCGTCATCATCATCATCGACATCGGCTCCCAAATGGTGCTTGTTGCGAGGGGTCATGGAAAATCATTCAAGCAATTAGGGCCAAAATGTACTGGTTGATTCAGATAAAGTTTATAATAGCACTGCCATTGCTTCTACATCTATCCCACCAAGGGTCATCCATAAATTAAATGCACATATACCCCATATGTGTGTGTTTTGAACCCCATGAAAAATTAAGATTTTTTTTCCCGGAAACGCCGTCAAACGGGGGCCCGTCTGAGACCCATCTTTTAGCTCCAGCTTCATCTCCGTGACGAAGGCTGCAAACTTCTTGTAGCAATCCTGCATCTTGTCCTTCACTACGGTCAGCTGATCAGACAACCTGGGGGCATAGCAGATTTTCTTCCATGTAGGGTTCTCTTTTCAACCTTTCACCAAGAGGTTGGGACATATAAAAATAAATGCATGTAAGTGCATGGGAACTTTCCAGTCAAGTTTAGAATGATATCTATATATGACAATAGCCATGCACACAACTTCATACTCAGTTGGTATCAAATTTGTTCCTAAATGAGAAACTGTTGGCTCTCAGCAGTGGCTGGATTGATCTTGTCATTCACATCCTTCACCATTTTGGAAATGCTGCTAGTCTTGGAATTCAGGGTGTCCATGTAGCGCTCAAGCTCCGGCACAGGCTGGCCGCAGAATGCGGGAGAAATCCAATGCAATTGGTACATGGAGGCTGGGATATACCGATGAAATAAGAACATGATTCGGGGTGGCTATCTATATATATATATACACATAAATATTTGATTTTGCTTTTATATACCATGCTTGTCACCTGTACATCTACATTTGCACACTCACAACGGGTACAAGCCTTGTCTCCAAGAACCTCTGGTTGTGGCACTCCATTGGGCAAACCAACACCCAAGTTGTCTGGAAGCGTCGATGGATCTTTCGAAGTGGTCTTGTCCTCCAGCAGCCAACCAAAAACCAATGTTTTTTTTCCATATATACCAGGATAACTTCAAAAGTGAGCCCATGTTGTGATCTTAAAGGGAGTGAACCCTTCCACCCATAAATAGCCAAGTGTCAGCAAGATCCGTAGTTTCTCGCTGCGCTTCCTTCTCCATGTGCTGCTCTGCCTGCCGATCCTCCACGACGACAAAAAACTCATAGACATTGCTGTCATATTGCCAGGTCCTGGAGATCAACACAAAAGAAACACCCTGGATCCCTGGACATACACATGATCCACATGATAAATATGATTGAAGTGGTTTATATATGATATATATATATATATATATATGTATGACTGCATTATATCATATATATATACATTTACATTTATATGTAAACACGTAACAGGAAGTCTCGTTCATTCCCCACCTTCGGTGTGTCTCTGGAAACTTGTTGCAGAAACTCTTGATGCTCTGGATGCTCTTGTTGCTCAGGTTCAGGTCCTTGTCCTTTCTCATGCGTTCCTCTGTCATCCACCTGCCCCATGTTTCCTTGGTCTTCTGGGACATGCGTTCCTTCAGCACTTGAACCCGGGTCACCAGCTCTTTCTGCAGGGAAGGGTTTCTAAATGATGGTGCCACAAGCAACACCATGAACAGACATAGCAGGAATAGCTCACATGTTGAATATAAAAACAACAATGAAATCAAATCATCCGGTGTGATTCAAACCCTTGGGAATATTAAGTGATACAAGTGAAAATTACATGGAACATCTTTTCCCAGTATATAGTCCTTGACTTTCTTATATGCTGATCTCTGGACTCCGTGCTTCGCCAACGCCTCTAAGAGCGCTAGCTCGATGATTTCACGCGCCTCACCTCCGGCAAGGTAGTCCTCCCGGATCTCAGGGGTGACATTGCAGCGCCCTGACGTTTTTTTTTCGCACAAGCGACGCGTCCTCATCCGCAATGCGTCTGGGCTGATTTCCACCTCAGTAGGATTGATAGATAGACAGATAGATAGATAGACAGATAGATAGATAGATAGAGATAGATAGATTAGATAGATAGATAGATAGATTGATAGATAGATAGATTGATAGATAGATAGAGATAGATAGATAGATAGGTAGATAGAGATAGATTGATAGATAGATAGATAGATAGATAGAGATAGATAGATAGATAGGTAGATAGATAGATAGAGATAGAGATAGAGATAGAGATAGAGATAGAGATAGAGATAGAGATAGAGATAGATATATATATATAGATAGATCGATAGATGGATAGATGGGTAGATAGAGAAAGATAGATAGATAGATAGACAGAGATAGATAGACAGAGATAGATAGATAGATAGGTAGATAGATAGGTAGATAGATAGATAGGTAGATAGATAGGTAGATAGATAGAGAATAGATAGATAGACAAGAAAAGAAAACTATATCAAGCAAAAGGCTACAACAAAATCATGCATACCCTCAATGGATGAATACTCAGAGATATGTCTTGGCATGCCATCTATTCACATGCCATGGCTTCATACCAGTCCATCTGTTCACCAACATACAGGTCAAAGTCAATCATGTATGCTAGTCTAGTGGCTACACGGCCATCCGGAGTAACAATTTGATTCTCAACCTCTTCCTCCGAGCCAGTCTCCTCCTCATCACCCCCTTGTTCTTCAGTAGGCTTTGGTGGTGCTGCTTTCCCCTGAATCTCTTTCTCCAACTCAGTCACACGGCTCAATGCAATATTGAGTCTCGATTCAACCTCTGGGTTGACCTGTGGCTTTTGAGCAACCTTGGCCTCTAACTCTGAGATCTTGTCGAGCAAGAACTGCTGAGACTTTGCCTGGTTCTCTGCAACCTGAACGCTTATGGGACAAAGACATGAACATATATAATATTATGTGTTTTTTATTGTCACATTGCAAATGACGAATTCAATTATACAAACATGAAACTGCAGTCTCATATACATATATATATATATAGGAAAATGTGTTGTTGCCTTCAATGTGACAAAAGTACATGCATGATCTACATAGGTGGATCGTTACATTCAGGTTAGGAAACTGTCTTTGCAAAGAGCTCCAAATCAAATGTAGGATCTCTTGGAGTCATCGGTTGCGAAGAGAGAGGTGTTGCAGCCTGCTGAGAAGTAGCAAGGGCTTGGGTTGGAGTTGGGGTCCTTTTTGCTGTCATAGTTTCCCTTGCAGCTGGAGGAAGCTCATTGGGTGCCTAAGCTATATAGCTGCATGCATGCTGCGCATAAGGACTTGCAAAGCATATATATACTACTTGAAAAAATCAATCCACATACAAACATTGAGGCATCAATACAGCACTGCTGCTAACAACCCCACATTAACATATATAGCTGAAACCAAGAATCAGCTGGCAGTGTATCAGCTTCCGCCGCAGCTGCAAAGGTTGATGGCAATCGGCGAAAAGCTCCCGTAGCACCCAAAGGCTTAGTTGGAAAGACTCTCGCGGAGCTATATATGGTTATATAGAAACATACAATGATCAAAATATGTATATAACAGAGTCTGAACACTTTAAGATCAATAATCCTTCTCATGCATTTTGGGTATATGACCCACACAGGGAACTAATTTCATAAATGCCAAGACTCTGTCAAACATGCAGTCTTCCTTGGTGAAGGCGTCTCGTGCTTCACTGGCATCTTTGGGGCAGGAGCCTCAAATGATGCTGCTGCTGCCAGCACACATTGATGGACACCCAAAAGCTTGCCATAAAAATGCACCAACGATCTCTTTCTCTCCCTCTATATATGTTAAACATATATAGATATAAAGGGATGTATCGGGATATGTTGGGATATGTGGGGATTTACGCAAGCACCAAACCAAGCAACTGGAGTATTCGATTGCATCTTCTCCAGGATTGCTTGCACCTGCGTTGCAAATCTTTAAATGGTTGACGTCTTGTAGATACTGCCTGCATGCCTTTACATAGAATCACATAGAATCATGGCCCTTTTATTTCAATTCTGCTTGGGCACTTGAAATACCTGCACTCAAGACACTGTTCACATCCATTCATGTATCTATATGTTTTTTATTATATGGCATTTTTGATGACATTCGCTGACACCTGAGGCATGGCTCCTTCTGGCCTGGGTCTGGTCCAATGGCTTGCCAGGCTCGAGGACGATCCCAGCAAGCTGAGCTGCATGCTCAATGCCAGTTACAAGGGTCGAACAGCTCCATGCACGACTGGGCAAAGACGTAAGATCCCCATTGGACATTTTGACAAGCAGTCGCAAGGGTCAAACCTGGTGGCCCAAGAACCCCTATGCCAATCAATCAGGCTGGATACAAAATGGCTTCCAAGAATATAGAAAAGTTTAGTGGCAAACTCTGACTGTCACTATGTGCACTCAATGGAACTTGATGAAAAGGTCATGCAACAACTCCGTTCAGCCCCCTTTCATACCAATCATCCTGATATCCCAAAATTGTATGAATTTCCTCAGCCGGGCTGCCATCCGAGTGGCTGCCTATCATGGGGTCCAGTGGCATCATCAAACCAAAATATGGGGTATCCCAAAAATGTAATGGTTTCATCGAGTGTGATCACAAAAAACCAAATGGCTCTGGAAGGCACTAAAAATTGCATGTTTAAATTACGTAATTTTTACGTAATTTTTGCACATCTCGAACGTAATTTGAACGTAATTTGAACGTAATTTGAACGCATTCGAACGCTTTTTTTTTCCACCCCCTGTTCCAGCATGTTTTTTTTTATGTTTTTATGGTTTTTTACGTGCACGATAATGGTTATTTACGTGCAATTACGGTATGATTTTTCCTCATCACTGGACCCCGAAAATGACCACTCAGGCCCCCCAATAAGGCATTCAGCTTGCAAAATGATTTCTCACTGTTTTCTCAATGAATTCTCCCATCCATTCTCCCTGTAATTGAGAAATTCTATTCTTTTCCAAAAAGAACAACAATTTTCAATGGTGGATAGAGGGGAATCATAGCCAATTTGCTGACTGCCTTTATGGAGGAAGGAAGGGTTCCTGTGGAAAAGGTGCCTTCCTTTCTCGCTCCCTGTTGGCTATGATTTCGATAGGGCGAGGAAAGGTTTTCTTCCAAATTTCGGGGCAATCCAACTTGTTATTGCCACGAGCATAGCGTAAGGGGCCAATCAGCTTAGCTTCTGGCCAGTCAGACCAGGGAAGTGCCTCGAATTTGTTTGGCCCTTGGCCTGCATCCCCTCGGCGAATTGCAGGCTTCCCCTCACCATGCTCCACAAGTCGATCAAACAGGACACGGATCCGTTCAGCAAATGCTCGCGGATATACCCTCAGTGTGAAGTGGGTTGGGGTGATGTGGTTACGGGCAGGGGCAACAAGAAAATATTTTGAAATTGATCACCCTGCTTGCTCAAAATATACTGTTTCGCCATTTTCATCAAACATAACCATCATATATAGGGCCCTGGCTGGGTGGATTTGAGGCTTTTCGTGCCACAGTGGCTCTTCTTCCCATTCTTTGAGATGTACCGTCTTACAGTTTGAAGGGTCTTTTTGGCCTGCTCAGCACGTTTGTAAACCCCCAGGTCCAGGCAAGATGAATACCGGTTGTTGCTGAACCCTGCATGACGCTTGGGGCTTTCTCCTTGGTATTGCCCCATCCACCAGCCAAATTTGAATACCTTAGCTGGGATCAGCACAGTGGTGAATGGAATCGTGATGAACGGATTTATATTTAGGGCATGCATCTTGGAACTCAATTGTGTTATACTTCTTGAACTGAGAATATCGAATATATATATATTGAATAGGGAACCTATTTTGATATATGTTTATCACCAGACCAAATCAACACTAACAGCATCCTCGCATGGATGAAATACATGCGCATGTGGTTTCGTTGTCAAATGCTACCCAAACACTCGGATTTGAGATGCCATCCATTCAAACCTGAAGTACTTGCTCATCACACTGGAAGAAGGTTGTTCAAGCAAAAACGATCCTCCTCTGGCCACAATGAGACATTTCAGAAGGCATGTCCTCAGATCGCCAGACGATGCGCAGGAGTGGATCGAAGAATCAATCTGCCAGTGTGGATGCCCAACAGGGTGATTGGCCAGTATAACCCTATATATATATCTATATAATATATACCCTATATAGTATATATACCGAATTTAAAAAATCCCAATGGGCAGAGAACAGCACAGTGTCAATATCAATCTATATATATAATCAATCCCTATGCACAATATCTATATATAGGCATTATAGTGACTAGCAATTTTCCTGTTGGCTTGCCACCCATAAAAAGGCCCCCTTAAAAGAAAAAGTGCTTGGGGGGGGTTCCTTTTTGGGTGTTTTTGGCTTTTTGAGCACGCCAACAGGAAAATTACAAATAGTGACCAAGATCCCCTGAAAGAAACTTTTTTTGTAGGCGGTCTAGGCTCCGAGATGTCATTGCATTGGCATCCCTGATGTAACCCTTTGAACAATCACCTTCTGGTATCAACCATGAACGCCTGGATGTACCTCTATTGAGGTACACCCAAGACGAGCACACTGTTGCCAGGAGTACGAAGAAATGGTCCTCCCTGGCATTCAGTATCAACCAAATTGACAACCTGAGTTGTGAAAGGCAAACAATGTGTGACACCAAGACTTAATAATTTGTGGAATAAAACCAAGACTAACTATATATTGCTGACACCTATCAAGATGACATTGCTTTGCGTTCTCTTTTTGAATTGGTATATAAACCAAAACAGCCTAGCTTTGGAAATTGGCTGCAACCAAGAAATTAGTAACAGTATTGTTCACTGTTAAATTATTTGAAATTACCTTCATAAAAAGTCTTCCACCAAATTGCATTAAGGGACAGCAGTCCAGCATCGGTCAAAATATTCATGGGACTGTTGGGCATATCTGGCATATACCGGATATCCACTGCACATGAAGGGTGGTGGTCTGCTCTGATGCATCGAAAAACGTTGCCTTCTCCGGAGAAAAACTCCAGGTAGGTTAAGTCCTGGAAATGCTTCCCAAGCTCCATGACTGAGCGTTCATTGGACTGTTGATACCAGTTTTTGAAGAAATATTGGGAGGGATATTTGACCAACCCCAACAAAGAAATCAAAGATTGCTTCTATATAATATCTATCTGTCTATCTATCTATCTATCTATCTATTTATCTATCTATCTATATCCTGTTGTATAAGTTGAATTGCCCTTGCTGCATTTACATGGTCGCTGGTTTAGGATTATATATAGTATATATATATATATGAGGTGGGCCCCCGTGTCGCCACTAACACGATCCCCGTCATAGCCATAGTCCTCTGATACCGTCGGCAAGTTGCCAAAGGCAACCAAGATAACCATCCAGATAAACGACTCAGTGTGCATGAGGCTCCAATCAAGGTGTGGATTTGGGTGCATTATCACCTTGACGTGTCTTATATCATGTTATAAATGCTCCTCCAATTTTGAAGCATCAGGGGGTAACAACCATATCAGTGGAGCAATATGGGACAACAATAAAAATCTACTATATGGGATAACAACATGGGACAACAATAAAAACATGGTTGGCTGGAACTAGTCTTGATCATTGCATGGCTTAAGAACACATGTGCATGGGTATACTTTCCGTTTCCCCAAAGGTATAGTGTGAAGAAAACACAAAAACAAAACCATGGTTTTGTTCACCCACTGGGTTTTTAAGATTCTGTCCTCCTATACTGCCCTTATTCCATCTTAAAAAGACCAGTCACTTTTGGCAGATTCAAAAGAATGAGTCGCTGGACCAACAGGTCCATACTGGGAACTTTGGCAGGCATGGCTCTCAAAGGAATGGGAGGCTTTCCCAAGTGAAATGTGTCCAACAAAGAACCATGAGAAAACAAGATGAAACACTATAAAACCATTGGTCCTGCATTACTGACAACTCACATATATTGAAATGACATTGAAATTATTATTGATAGATTTGTGTATGCCCTGTCACATGGTGCATGAATTGCCATCAGCTACTGAATGTTGCTAGGGCGAGAGAGAGCTGCGCAAGATCCACCTTGAAAAAAACAACATGCTGCATCATCTCTGTCATTTTCTCATTACCATTGGACACAAATCAAAATGAAGTTTGGAAGTGTTCCATCAAAACCCCAGCATGGTCAGTTTGAGTGCTTGGCAACGGATCTCCCGGCTCCCATCCCGGGTCACAGCAGCCATTTGGACACCCTATAAAGATTTTATTTCATATCTACTTTCTTTCTAGTTATATGCACATGTTGCATGTTGTTTTTATATACACACTTATCCAAGCAGGCCAGGAGCACTGTCTTTCAGATGTTGTTTGGAGACATTCTTGATACAGCTCCTCTTGAATCGGGCAGCACCATGCCTTGCCATTGAGGATCAACGCTATTTGCTACACCTGGCATGGATTGTCAAGGAGCGGGAGTGATGCACTGCAGGGGTGTTTCGAATTGGATTGGAAAATTATACCACCTGTATAGCATGTTGGATATCCACAAAAAAATGCCCAAATTCCTGACAACCATGATCTGTCATATATATATATATGCTGATGTTTAATGTCGAACATTGTTTGGAATGTATATATACGGCAAATCCACCACACCACATGCAACATTTCCGTCTATTGTGGTATTGTTTTTCTTCTTTTGCGATAAGACCTTCTAGATCCAGGCCGCGTGTGGGTGGCAAGACCCAAGAAAACATATTTGGGAAAGTGCACATGGAATAGGTACATCACATGCACCATGCAAAGCCGTGGAAGGGTTAATCCACATTTCGCTCAGATTACAAATTGCATATAGACCATGCAGTTGCAAGCTGCATTTCAACATGAGACTCTTGTCCCTGCTATGTTGCACAAAGAAGCATGAGGAAACAAAACAGCGCATTAATATATTATTATTTTTTAATCACCATGCATGCATGACATGCTATATATAAATCTTCATTGTGAATAAAGATCGATATATACAGAAATATATAAGATTCTCGCTCGAGGGACTCCGAGGGACATGTGGGACTCTGTTGCGAGCAACTGGAACCTACTTTGCCACTTTGTATGCAAGCCTCCACTTTGATGATGTGAATGAAATTGGCTGTATATATATCTTTAACTGAACTCACCATAGCAACACATGTTGGTAATATTATATATATATGTTTATCATGCCACATGAGCATATATAGTAAAACACCAATCTTTGTGGAGATAGGCTTGGCATGGCTTGACATTGCATCCTTTTAAGATCCAAAAGTGTTCAAGGGATTTCACTCAGCAGGCTCAACGCCGGAAGGTGCAAAGTTCTTCCACGCTTGCTCGTGCGAGGACTTCAGCTGCGCAATCAAGGTGATCATGTCCTTCTCTTTGGGCTGCAAGACACTTTGCTTTTGCAAGGCTCGGACCTGGGCAAAAGGATGGCTGAGCACAAGGAAAGTATATATAACTTGTATATATATATATAGATATATATCTATATATATAATTTCATGTCGATTTGCCATTGCCCAAAAAGCAAAAAACACACAAAAAGGACCCCCCCCTTTACGACTTTTCCTGTACGGGGGAGCCTCTTTGGGGTGGGAAACCAACAGGAGAATTGCTAAAACTAATTCACATTCCAAAAGAAACATGCGGACACTGAATGATTGTTGATATACACTTGCATGTTTTCAAAAGGTGCAGTCAATGATGCATTTCAATGAAAACAAACAGTCTTATGGTCATCAGAACGGAAAAGCCATCAAACAATGTTTCAGCTTGGCCCTAGTACTATTTATAATGCACAATATATATAGAACATATCTGTGTCAATATGAATGTCCTTCTTGTAAAAAGCTACATAATTCCTGCAATGGAAAAACTGAGGCAATGACAAACACATGGGCGCAAACCATGTTGGAGTAGACACACGATGTGGGGTTGGCAAAGTATGCTACCTGGGTCATTTTGTGTTTGCTGGCCTTGCTGGAATTCTTGGCTGTTCCCTTTGTCTTTTTACAGGTGCTTGTCGGGAGGTATGCCTTGGGCACCTTCACCCCCACAGCATTGCGTGACCAGTACACACTCAGTTGAATGGTTTTCGCATCATATTCCAGGGGCTCCCATGCTGGGTGGGTACAGTGGCTTGCGTGGCATTCTTTCAAGACGCCAGTGATAAGCTGTACATATTCATCCACAGGAGGTTGTTTCTCCTTGCCTTTGCTCTTCTTACCCTTGTTGTTTCCATTTGCATCCCTTTTGGCTGGTGTCTTGGAAATGGAGGCATCGGTAGATGCACCACTGGGCTGCTGAGATCTTGTTCCCTGCTTTTTGCTAGAACCTCGTTGCCTTTGTGGCTTCTTCATTGCTTGCTTCTTTCTCTTCATTGCGTTCTGCAATCTGCTCAATTTGCTGTGCTTTGCCGGCTTGAGTCGTGTCTTTTTTGGGCTGCAGGGGAGTTCCATGGTAATTGCTTCACACTTGTCACCACTGACATCCAGGGCATCATGGTGCTGGTGATTGTCTGCTTGGTCATCAATCATATTGCTTGCAAATGTCTTTGACTGCGCACGCTTTTTCGTGCGAACTTTCTTCAACGATGTCTTCTTCTGTGCTGGTGCTTTCTTGTGTGGTGGCCCTTCTGATTTTGTATGTTTCTGCTTTCGCTTGTTGCCTAATGCCTTCTCCTTCGCAGCTTCAGCTTTTGCTTGTTTCTTCATTTTTTTCTGCTCTTCTGCTGCTTGCTTTTTTGCATCTTTTGCACGGGCCTTCTCCACCTTAAGTTCTAGTTTCTTTTGCTTGTCTGCAGCTTTGGCCTCTTTCTTGGCATGTCTTTTTTCCTTTGCTGCAGCCTTTGCTCTGAACTGCATCCTTCGGGTGACCACCTTGGTGTCATCTTGCTGCGGCAAATCAGCAGCAACATCTTTGGTTGCACATGGGTCCTGGGAATCGCTTTGAGGCTGTGCTGGATCATCGTGATGGGGCTCTGGCTCTGACTGGGGTTTCTCCTGCTGGAGCACTAGACATTCTTCATTATGTTCTGCTGGTGAGTTGTGGCACTGGGCTGCATGTGTTGCTGTCCCTGTAGATTGGTCCCCCCCTAAGAGTGGTTCAGCAGCAACAGCTGTGATCCCAAGATCAGGCTCTGCAGGAAGCCGTCGAAGTAAACCAGCTTCCTGTGCAAAAAAAACTTGGATTTGGGAGAGGTGTTATATGAGAACCATTCAGTCACATACCTGTCTCTCCTTATGGGGAAAAAGACATGCACACAATCCATATTTATATATATATATATATATGTGTGTGTGTGGAATATTGTGGAATTGGGACATGTTTTAATTCAGGGCTTGTATTTTGCTACCTTTTTTGGGGATGCCCATGAGCTCCCACCTGTGGCTGGACATTGTTGGGAGCTGCTGCAGTGAATGCCACTTGCTCTGCTAGCTCCAAAGATCCAAGGGTCTTGGAAGCGACGTCGCTGTTGAACAGGGATGTTGGGCTGCAGGGTAATTGCGTAGCATCATGCTCAGAAACCATTGGCAAAGAATCCAAAATCATCTCACCTGTAGGCAGCAACAATGGAAACATGATTAATCAGGTATTTTCCACTTCCACATCGTTTGCATTTGGCATCACCTCCAGCATCAACACTTTCAATCTTGTTGTAAAGCACCTATACCTGTATAGATAGATATATATCTCTCTCTCTCTCTCTCCCTCTCTCTCCCTCTCTCTCTCTCTCTCTCTTCAAGGTCATGTGTATATATAGAAATGCCCATCTCTTCCACCGGCACTTTCCGAGCCTGTGCAGGTAGCCACAGAAGCTTTGGGGAGCAGTGGAGGAGAATTGGTAGAGGATGGGGCTGGTGATGACTCAGCAGTCGATATTACCTTCTCCAAACTCTGCAATTCGTAGATTCCAGTCCTGGGAGAAAGATCTATATTGTTTGGGAACCCCCCAGGCTAATTTGATGCTAATGGGTATCAGCGCCCAAGAATAAATGAAAGATACTCTGAATTGTAACTTATCTGGAGGACACTGTTGTAAACGCAAGGGAGGTACCTGGGTTCCAAACATATATACATATGCAAATATAGATATGATTTAGAAAGGTATATATATATATAGATATGGAAATATATAGATTTGTTGATGATATACAGATATAGATATATATATATATATATATATAGATGCAAATGATACATCAACCAACAAATTGATTCTGTCGGGGCTAATCATATTATTTCTATTGTGGAGACACCCTATACATCTGATGTTCAATGGGACTGTTTGAAATATGTTAAGATGAGTGTCCTTTGCATCAACCTCAAAGCGTCAAGTACTTCTGGAGAACACAGGTTGGAAACCCCAGGCCCTGCGTTGGATGGTGCATCTCCTTCCTCATCATCTGAAATCTCCCAAACACCCAGGTCCTGCAGGCAAGATTCTCGAGCATAAGGTGAGATATGACCTTGACATAACTTACAATTACAACGAATGTACCCTTCCTAGTTTCACAGGAATATACATTTTAAAATCCCTTTGATTATATATAAGAACCATGTAAGATGTGTTGTCTTATATATTAAAAAAAAATGTTCCCCAGCCACTCCTCTGTAGAGACTGCCCAATTTAATTGTGGCTTGTTGGCATTGGTACTCGGATCTCCCAGGGACGTGTTGGTCAGGGCCAAGGAAGCTTCCATTTCTTTCACTAATTCTTCAACTGTTGGTCCCGATGGCTGGGGCTGATCATCAACAGGTTCAACTGGGGCAGCTAGAAGTGGGTCTTCAAACCCAGGAATGGCAGCAGCCGATAAAACTACCTCCGTATTGTCGGGCTGGGTATCCAAAGGCCTGGAATCAGTCAATGCTGGTGGGTCCGAATCCGAAGTAGTTGAATCCTTCTTGCGCACGGGTTGCCACTCCTCCAGGGGCTACCATGGGCTGGCACAAAACATTGGATGATTTGCCGAAACTGTTTTGTGATATGTATAACTTGTGGCTCTGTACATAAGCCATGCATGTGTATATAGATGCATATACACATAAAACCATGTGTTTATTGGGGGCCGTCAATGCAAAGAAGGTTTCAGAGCTTCAGTAAAAGCTTATACTTGGAAAACATGTTTTCATTTCACATGGATATTCCGTTGTAGCTAAAGTAAATGGACTGGTTGAAAAGATATATATACTGTAAAACAGTAGTAGGCATCATCATAATGTTGGCTCTAGATCCTGACATATGCCCTCCATAACATGAGACCTACATGCCCCTTGTTTGCCTTCACATTGATACCCATGCTCTCCAGCAGGATGATGATGTCAGAATCCTTGGGCCGATACAAGATGGAAGGACTCATGGGAGGATGCAGTTAGGGTTTCTTAGTGGTCACCATTTTTGTTTTTAACAAATATATAGCTACACGGACGAAGGATCCGAATATTTATCGTTGGGAAAAAAATGTCCGTTTTTGTTAAGACAAGTCTCTGTTGGTGGGTTCTCGCGGTAAGTGAAACCCTTGATAACACTGATGAGGTCCCTAATTGCCCATGCTTGCTTGTAGCAATGTTCAAGGCTCCTTACCTTTTTGGAGGTACTGTAGAACCAGTCAATCGCTTGAATCAATCGATCCAAAGCTGGCAGCATCAAGGAGTTCTGTCTCATCAGTCCCAACACCGGAATCAAAACTTTGGCATTCAGCTTACAATTCTCAATCGTTTTGTCAACATCACCATTCGTTTCAATTTTCTGCATGGCATCCCATTGTTGGAGCAAGTTCTTGTTGTCCCGCACTGCGTCTCGGATTTCTGGGGTGTCATCCCACAGCTTGCTCAAACCCGACAAATCATATTTCCCAACTCTTTCCCTTGGGGAAGACATTGGTGAGGAGTAGGTGGAACCAGAACTGGAAGAGCTAGGCTTTGACTTAGTGGAATGCCGTTTTTTGACCATAGGGGACTCGTAGACCCACAGGTGCGCAGGTCCCCCGAGGTACCTACAGGTGCACAAGGCTTAGAGGCAGCTAGCCCTGCGCAGGAGCCAAATGCTCTGAGACATTCTGAGACAATGTGTCACCGCAGGGATCACCAGAGCTACATGAAAATGAAATAGAAACTATAGGAGAGGCATTCATATACCAATCCACATGTTCAATCATGTTCTCGTGCCTTTAGGCTATTGATACACATGAAATCAATATTCATTTCAATCACATGTAGAAATGATCCAAAATTTCATGGGCCCACCAGTTGTGGATGAGGCAGGATGCTGCAAAGACCAAGCCGGGTGTACCAAAGTGACGCTTCATTGCTCCCTTGCCATGGCTCAATCTCAAGGTGTTTTGAAAGTGCTATTGGTCTTTGCATGTGATGCGTGCATTGCTTGGTTTGTCCAGGCCAAAGGGCCATTCAACTGCTGCAATTGCATGCTGGTGCAATGCTGGGCTCAAAAAAAAAACTTATATAATCTTGTATATAGAATGTATAGATAGATAGATGCACCCCTCATGGTAATGGTCCCATAATAACAAGTTTACCTCTATATAGAAAATGGATATAATTGGAAAATCATACCTCTATATATCAATTCTTGTATATAGTGATGATATACAAAGGCCCATAAGGCCTTGCATGCCTTGCATGCCCTTGCATGCCACGGCCCGGCGAGTCGAGACATCGACACGAATCGACACGGTGGAAATGGTGATTCCTGGATGATGAGTGGTTGGGCTTGTTGGGTTTGATGGGGCTATATATATATATGTAGGGTTTAGTTGATATCTGGGGTCATTCTATGGAAACCACCATTGATGTATTTGAATATTGTTGGATCAACCCTTTTCAATAGAGTTTGGGGGAAACTTTGTATGGTCACCTGGTATAAGGATTGAAAGACCATAATGCATCGATCCTATATAATGATATGAAATTAAAGCTTTATATATGTTGGGGATATTACTTCCAAGATGGACCTCATCCTCATTATACCTCAATTCCTGGGATATTCAGTGTTGCTATAGTTGCCAGAAATGAGCCGAACGGTTTTTTACGTTCTGGAGTAAAATTATACTCTGGAACGGTTTTTATACATAATCTTGTTTCTGCAGTGAAATCATGCTTTTCAAGGTGCCCCAGGTATATATATATATATAAACCATTAAAAACCATCAAATTTTGGGAAGCCTTGCGACCTACTCAACTGAGCAGTAGACTTCCATACAAAGCTCGGCTCACCTGGCAGAACGAGCAGACACCGGCATTTTTTGGGGGGGTTAGATCCCGTTGTTTTTTCTTTTACCTTCAATGTTGGCTCATTAAAGCTGCATTATTTGGAATTTACTTATTAAATAAAGCCATAAGTCAACAATAAGTAAACACTGGCCATGGCTCATTAAAGCTACACTGACCTTGGTTGAATCTTGAATTTACTTTTTTTTTGGAAAACACAAAATATGCGTTTTTTTAAGTATGACACATTCATCCCATCCCCTATGAAATTGCCATGGACTTCCAATATGAATAAATCCAATACCACCTGGTAATTCAACAGATCGCTATTGAAAATGGCACATAGAAATAGTTGATTTACCCATTAAAAATTGTGATTTACCCATTAAAAATGGTGATGTACCTATTAAAAATGGTGATTTACCCGTTCAAGATGGTGATTTTCCATAGCTATGTTAGTTTACTTTCGTTGGAGCCGACCTTGTTGGACAGCTCCTCGAGTTCCGTGTCGCGTTGCGTTTGCTCCTGGGAGAGTTGCACAAAAAATCATCCACCAACAATGGGGAAATTGTAGGGATAGCAATTATGTAGCATGACTTCACAACAGCAAATAGTATATTATGCATATATGTATATATATATACATTATATACAATGTGGCCCCCCCCAGTTATAAGTTGGTTTAGATTCGCCCCAGTAACTATAGTTATAAGTACCATAAACCATAGTTATTGGAGCTATAAACCAACTTAGGTATCTAGGGGGCCTCACATTGTATATATAGTTAGGTGACATTTTCAGCTTGAGCAAGCTATATATGGATTGATTCTGGTAAATCCGATGTGAATTTAACATGTGTGAGCATCACACAATAGGTAGAAGAATACGATGAGTTGCCACAGAGGTGTCTGTGACTTTTATGATGACCTTTTTGAGGCTGCTACCCTCCGGTTTGCTCAACCATGGCAAGCGAGGAAATCCTTAGCAAAAATGCATTTAAATGGGTCAATAATCCATAAATGTAAATGGGGAATTGTCCATTGCCACGTTTGAATAGCAGAGTGTATATCTTAAGAATCTCCCGAAGCATAGTGATTCTCAAACACAATTATTTGAGATAGTATCATAGTAAATAGTTGGGGGCCAATGACAATGATTCCGCCATGTCCGCAATAGTGGACGCGGCGTCAAACAAAATCCTGGTGTATTATTACAATAAAATATCTTTAATCAAGTGCTTGTCAACCATAGTATAAACCAATTAAAATATATCTGCATAGATTATACCATTTCACTAACCTGAATAGTTCGGCCATTTGGGGATGATTCCCCTTACTAACCATGATTCCAGGGTTCGGTGAACAGTGAGGTCGTTATAATTAATCCAGATACATATCCAGATATGGTTATAATATGTTATAATATATTACTAACCACTATCAACCATTACTAACCACTATTAATGGCTTTGTCAGACAAAAAATCCTCCCAAATCGCGCACCTTCAGCGCCTGTTTCATCTCTTGCGCTCCAGTGATGGAGGCCTGGCAGGGGATGGCTTAGGGAGCCACCAAACAAGTTGATTTAATCCGCCGACCCCGGCCTTGGCCAAGGCAGGGGCGGCGCCTGGGACCACCGCAGGTGTGGAACTTCTCCTTCTTCGCTTTCCAAGGTCAAACCTATCTCGCAGCCAGCAAGCTGCCCCAAGGC
>Ga0126342_10009670_pt1 | contig 17277 bp, 15 predicted proteins | sample Cyp1metagenome_FD_92528 | JGI IMG/M metagenome (GOLD analysis project Ga0126342, IMG submission 92528) | Coral microbial communities from Lord Howe Island, Old Settlement Bay, Australia - Cyphastrea 1 metagenome | ecosystem: Host-associated > Invertebrates > Cnidaria > Coral ... | reverse complement strand
GTTTCTCCCCTTTCAGCTGGCTTGGACATGTCTTCCAGGTTGGAATTTATTCAACGAGGTTTTGATGAGAACACATCACATGGGAATAATGACACAACGACTGGGTTCGTTGGGAAATTCACATATATATATAATGTATATATATATAATGTATATAATTATATATATACACATCTATATATCCCAGTAAATCACCACTATCCCATGATTTAAATCCCATCAACTTATCACCTGGGTAACCAAAAAAAGGTCCATCAACCGCCGCCCGGTGACGCCATTGCAGCTGGCAACAGCTTGCGCACCGCCGAGGTGTGCTGGAGGAGGCAGTCCCACGTGGGGGTACCCCAGGCGTCACCATGGGTGAACATCACCATTTTTTATGGGTTAGTAATGGGTTCATGATGCTTGATAATGGTTAATTAATGCTAATTATGGGTAATCATGATATACCCTCTGGTAAACTAACAGTTTGCGAACTGCAACATTGACATTTAGTTCGTTGATTTACCCATGAACAATGGTGATTTTCCATAGCAAACTGTTAGTTTACCAGAGGTTATAACTATGCTAAATCATGGTCCAATAACTTGGATGATGACATAGCCTTGGGGACTTCCCCATGTTGACCCATTCTTGCTATGTCAACACGACTTTTTGGAGGCTATCCACCCCAAACTAATTCAAAAAAAACTAATCAACCCTGGCTGGGGAATTTTCGATCTGTCCATTTTCAAGGACATACACCGTGTCCTTTGGGAAAAAATCATTTGTTGATCAATAGGGAATCCAAAAATGGACTGCGACCATCCCAGATGATCCCCATATATAATCATCAACCAACAAGGGTTTATCAACTATATCCTCATACTACCGTATCCCATACTCATGATGATTAAAACATGTTAAAACATATATTCAAACATATCAAACCATGTTCAACCCCCATAAAAAGATGCTTGAATCAGTTCATCACCATTACCCTCTGGTAAACTAACAGTTTGCTATGGAAAATCACCACTCTTAATGGGTAAATCAACGAACTAAATGGCCATTTTCAAGTTTGCAAACTGTTAGTTTACCAGAGGTAATCCTTAAATCAGACAGACTTTCGCTGCCACTGCTGGGTTTCCCCCATGAAAAACTCCCTATGCCTGCACGACCCAGTCGCTGAAGGAGACGCCAGCGCTGGAGGATTTCAACAGGCTGGCAACGTCCTGAATTTCTCAGTCTTGACTCCAAATCCATCAACACTATATAAGCATTCACCCCTAGTAATAATATGTGTATATATATATGTATATGTAAATACATGTATATGTGAATATACTTAACATAATATATGTAACATATGTAGATATATTTGTACAATTATTATTATATATATATATATGTACATATATATGCCGTAGTTTCTGTGTACACACAAATTGACATATTGCAATATTTCACCATCGACGGATGCGCCTTTGGAGCTCTGTCCACTGTTGAGGTACCCGCTGGTTATTGAACATAGCTATTGAAAATGGCCATTTAGTTCGTTGACATTAAAATAAACAATGTGATTTTCCATAGTTATGTTAGTTTATCAGAGGGATCCAGAGGGTATCACTAGTATAGAGTTACTGAACATGTTTTGTATTTTGGATGGACTCATAAATATCCCTGACATGTGCATGGCAAAACAACGAACACTCACGTATTAGTAATTACGAGTTTACCCTTCTTGTTCTTGGTTTCACCCACCGATGAAACACAGATGAACAGAGTCACTGTGGATCATCATCCCATTTTGTTGGCATGGAAACAAAACGTCAATCATCAAGAATTCAAGAAACCACTATGGAATTTTGCCAGCGAGAAACACACATTCTTCAAGGCTATTGGATAAAAGAAACGTGCCATGACGTCATGGGACCAGGCCATTGCACCAATGAAAATCGACATGAATAGAAGAAATTATCATATATCATCATTTAGATCCAATACATCTTCATACATTTCCCCCATAATATATATATATATATTATAATTATAATCATATATATATATATATGCATTGATGACCATATTCTGATATAAGAAAGAGTCACCCCATGGCCATGCCAACATGCTCATCAACTGCTGATCTCCTTGGGAGCTGCATCAGCGTCACCCTCCTGCGCTGGGAAAATCAACGACTTCGAAATGACACCTTTTCCAAAATCTATGTTTGATATATTGTTTGATGGATTGATTTCCCTCAATCATCCTCAATCTAACGTGTTCTTTTTTTTGTTCATATTTTTGGAGGCTGATACCCTTAATCAACTTTGATGTTCCATAATTAAGATATATTAAGATAAGCATAGATCACCAATATCTGTCCATCCACGGGGGTTCTGAGTTCCTGATATCCTCTCTTCCTGTGGCTGTCTCATGTATCCCTGGATTATAACGGTAGCGACTTTTTGGCCATTCATAGCTATTCCAATATGTTTCATGATTTTGGGCTGTAACATCACTCTCGAATCATTTAAGTCAAGTTGAAAAAATCACTGCTTGAATCCCAAATCTTTCTTGGAACGTCGCTAGTTTCATGACACTATGTCCGCTCTCCGCAGAATCTCCGTTAATTACCAAATATGATGATTCATCCAATGCATTCGAATGCTTGCTTGATTTTACATATTTTATCTGGTGACTCAAATGTAATCTCCCATGTTTTTTCTCCCCTCAATGTTGCACGATATTTGGTACTTTCTCACCTCGTCCAGCGGAGGTGTGGCTGCCGCGAAGAGGACATCGCCCAAACCATTCTCGACCTGGAAATTGGGTCCGTTTTGGGTCCTTCGGTCCGGGCCATCGTATCGTGGGGTTCCTAATATAAGGTGGTGGCCCCAACGCGAGTGGTCAAAACTGGGCTAAGGATGGCTAAGGTTCATGGTTCATGGATGTTCATGGTAACATGAGATAACGAACTGGTGCATGGGGGTCATAAACCAACTTATAACTTGGGGGGCACCAGCTTGTATGGAAAATGATGGAACATGACATTTCAAAACATTGGGGAAGAGCCGAGAAAAATGATGAGTGACCAATTTTTTGATCAATATAGTTTGAAGATGTTTGATGATGCCTTTTCTCAAGGAAGCTATAGGATGCTGTTTCTGCCATGATGCTTCAAAACAGCATACATAAATAGACGCCACAAAATACCACAAATATCCAAAAATTAGACCATTGATCTACCAATGGCTGTGTCTCAAAACGGTGGGAACTTCTGGGCTTCTCCGATGGGATCGTTTCAAGTTTGTGTCCAGGCGCAACATCTCGAAATTCTGGTGTTGCTAGAGTAGTCTTGAAAATGGAATCATGTCGGTTAAAACCCAGATCTTGATGGTTTATACATGTTTATACCACCTATAAAAATGGTGAAATCGGGGATGGTTTCAAAGACGATGCCATCTGCACCACGTTCTGATCTGCACATATTCATCGCACTGAGATTTTTGATTGTCCACCTGTTGCAATTTGATCTATCGTGAATAATCTGATGTTGATGATGCTTTGCTTTCAACATCAAATGCACCAAAATAATAAGAAACCAACTCAAAGAACACCCAAACGCTATTTTGGTTCTTTACCTTTTGCTTCTTTGGCTTCAATGTCAAGCCAACAAAAATCAGGTCAACTCGATTCTGCTCGCGCGCTGCAGCGCCTCTTGACCCAACAAGAGGCCAAAGCGGACAGGCGTTCCGTGCAACCTCGGGGTTAAGTTGACCATGGAGCTAAAGCAGCATATGGAGGTTTCCTGAAATGGAAGTACCCCTAAATCACCAATTTTTCTAGGATTTTCCATGAAATAAACCATCCAGCTATGGGGGTACCCCCATGACTATGGAAACCCCCATATGTATCTCCACAATCAAACAGCCAATGCTAGGACTCCGACCTTGAGCTAAAGTTGCCGAAGAAAGTGCCATTGTAGGTGCCTAAACTCTGGCCATCGAAGGAATGGCCAGTGCCACTCCAAAAAGAAGGGATCCCTACAATGGCTTTAAGGTACAGAACCTCCAATTCACCTGTATCCGGGTGGTATTCTTCAATGCTATGAAAATTGGTTGTTTAACTATATTAACTATAAACTTGCGATAAATTGAGTGGTATAGTCATATTATGACAACAATCCATTCTCATACTGCTGTCACTTCTGCAGGCGCCTTTCTTGGCCATGGCGACAAGGGGCAAAGAGGGATCAAGACATGCTGCGTCCAGTGCTGGTCCTGGGCTATCTCTTTTTGAATGTCTGCATGGCTCTGAGCAATGCTACATTATCATCATTATTATCATTTTTATCATTATTATCATTATTATCATTATAATCATTATTATCATTATTATCAATATTATCAATATTATCAATATTATCATTATCACGATCATGATCATTGTCATTATTATCATTATCATCATTGTACATGTCGTGTATTTGTATGTGTATTTTCTATATTTTCTCAGATGTCTGATATGTGCGTATATTTACTCCGATATCCGGCATGATCCGGCCGTTGCAGTCTCAAAGTCTCATGGCACTTCGCCGGCGTTTGCGCCACGGTCTTGGTGACATTTGGTGACTAGAGAAAGTCCATACTGACGCTATCCTCTTTCAACATGTGGTTGTGAGGTATCCCACACTTGTTGAATCAATTTTGCACAGTAAATCAACAGCTCGAGCCATTTTTGGTGGTTGGACATGGTTGGACCGCAGCAGGATCCCTGGATCCCCAGGGTCAAATTTCCATGGAATCAACGAACATGTCGCCGCCAAAATCGTTTTGCCAAGCCTCCTTCCCCACTAAGAATTAACCATTATTAACCATTATTAACCATTAATCACCATTAATTAAGATGGTTTCCCCACTTGGAAAACATTCTGCACTAATCGTTACGATGACCTCTGGGCTTCCGCTCTTTTTTTGGTGAAAAGACCAATCTGTGCGCATGGCTGCAACACCAAAACAGCCGAGACGTCTGCAGATTGCAGCCCGGATCAATGGGCCAAACTTCGACACACGGTGAACTTAGTCACTTAGTTATACTCTAACATAGTGATGGCCATGTTCATGGCAGTGTTTTTTATCACTTGAAACACATCTTTTTCAACCAAATCAACCAAATCAATGTGTGATTTCACGAGAGTCACATTAAACATATTTGCCTCCAACATTTTCGTGACCCACCAGTAACTGCGAGGAACATAACAAGGGCATGGCTGGGTCATTTAAGGAGCCAACAACTTCGCTGTACACGACCGCGCAACCGATCGCAACCGCCGATCTCCTCACATCATGGAAAAATCGATGCATTCTGTGCCTTTGAGGTATGCTTCCCAATACAACTCTTCTGAATATCATGATAATATATTTAAGGATATAGTCCAATCATGATGATAATCCCAATATATCAATAATTATCAACATGAAATCATGATGATAATCATCCCACCGGAATTTCTATGGGTGAAATCCATTGGAAGACAGAGCAAGCACGAATGTACTTTCTGAACAATCAACACTGCCGATAAAATTTGGAGGCCTCGTGCTAAAGCGTGGCGTGGTTTCTGAAACTGCCTTGTCTGACTTGACCAGTGGTGAAAATCATCGTTTCCCGTATCAAAACATCCAGAAACTGGAGGGGTATACCCCATTTTCACACACCTTCTTTTTATATCAACATTGATCAACTATTAAAAATATCAAAACAAAACACTTCGCATTCGCATTGGCAAGACTTGATGATCTCATCGCGTCGGTCACGGCGATCGAAGAAACACGGCTGCGCGCAAAAAAACAACTCACTTGGCGCGGCCGTGGCGCTTGCCTGTCACTGCGGCGATCCTGGTGAGAGCCCAACGGAGACACCGAAAAGGGGACCGGTCCTTCCAACGCATGGATCATGTCGACAGGTTGACTCCCAACCATCCGTGGTTTTTTGGCACAGTGACGGCCAATCCTTGAGCTACAACAACAACAAACTGCTAAAAAGTAGAGGATTTTTAACATGATTATACATACAAAAAATAATATACAGATCATAATCTCATAATAACACTATAAACATTAAAATAGTAATTTTATATATAATCATAATGATGATGTTAATAATGATGACGATGATAACAATGATAATAATAATAATAAGAACTACAATAATAGTAATAAATTAATAATATCAACCTAGCTACACTATCCAAGCCGCTTTCCCCAGTCATGCTATGACCATTGATGGCCCATAGCGTATGAATCCCTGGCTTCACCCAACCCCTGTCCTGGGAAAACCGGTGAGTTCAGGCGATTTTTTTGCATCATTCCATGGCCACACATCGTGAATTATCCTCAGCCCGCGTTGCGATTCACGGCAAATCATTTGAAGCAAGCCATGGTTTCCCAAGCAACTACCCATATTTCTATTAAAGCCGCGCAACGCGATCACAGTTCCATCCAACCTGGCTTTATGCTTCAGCAGTCACCCCAAAAGCTTCAGCATAAACCAGGAACTTCAACAGTACCTGTACTGAAAAACAAAAAAAGGGGAAAGAAATGGACATATGGTGAACATATGAGGGAATTCCCAGTTTCTTGCTATCTCCTTGCTTCTCCTTGGTGGTGCCCCCAGTCATAATTTGGTTTATCACCTCCATGAAGTATAGAAAAACATCTACCAAAAGCCAAGTATAAAATGGAGTCCTAAATCAACTTTGCTAACGAACTGGGGCACTACCTCAAAAATAGATAAAAATAGCATCATTTGTTGGGTAACCCAGGGACAAGCCATGGATTAGCATGGACCCCCATTGACTTTATTGACTGTAACCATTTACACATGATTCACCTTTTTCCAAGTGGAGATGAGTCAAAACCTATAATTCCCATTTGTTTTTTGGATGAACATCCATTACTAGCCATTTCGGTGTGAAAACCACTTTAAGAGCGCTAGACCTTTCGCGCCCCTTTTAACAGTTTAACATATGGCTCTAGGATCTCGTCGTGCCTCTGCATTCTGTCTTAAAATGATCTGTTAAAATCCGTGCGGTTTGATCAACCGGCCATTGGCACAACAGGTTAGCCGTGTGTTTGTCACTTTTTTGTGAAACCAGTGGTGGACAAAATACTGGTACAACTGACGGATCAAAAGCATGTTAGATACTCGAGGAAGTGGAAAACCATATAGTAACATCATCCAACATACCTCCACGAGAAAGTAGGGCTGACACTTTTAAACACACCAAGTGTTGTTGTTTCGTTTCTTTTTTCCCTGAACATAGGGTACAACAGTAGCCCAAAATCCCATGGTTTATCATCATGTTCCATCTCAAAATTATTGCCCTTTATATAAATTGGGGCAATATACCAATACCATTTAGTACCCACCCACACATCCCAGTTGGTCTGTTGGTTGAATCCCACATCAACAATATGCTAAATTTCACCGCAACCCAGAAACCAGAAATGAACCATGAAAAATACCCTGTTTTCCCATCTCATGAAAACGGTTTCCCTAGGGGATACAACCATCTCCAAAGTATATTTATCCATTTTTCGTCAACCAGGCTTTATAACCTTCAATATTTTTCAATATTTTGGGTCCCACAGCCCAACTGTGGCTGAGTTTCCCGAATCTCATTCGAGAAGTGGCGGCTCCGCATCTTCGTCTACCTTTTTTGGGCTCCCGGACGGCCATTTTCAGGGGGAAGAAAAAGGGGGAAATCCCCAACTTTTGTGGAGTCTTGTGGCTATATTGGGAATCACCGAAATTGGAAACCCATTTTTCAAAATGTACCCTCTGGTTATGGCTGACATAGCCATGGAAAATGACCCATAGAAATACTGTAGATGGTTTACCTATTAAAAATGGGTGGATCTTTCCATGGCCATGTTAGTCATAACCAGATGCTATCTATGATCAACTATGTAACTGATCAACTATGATTGGAAAACCATTTTTCTTTAACAAAATCCTCTGATCAACATTGATCAACGTGTTGTAACAAACACGGCCATGCGATGGATCATTGGGATGATCCCTGCCACAGCATCGGCCATCCAAAATGGCTTCATAAAATGCTTCCCATATCCACACCTAGAGTCCTAGAGCTATCTACTCCAGTGAAATAGGGTGAACTTATATAAATCCAATTATAACTGGTCATCATTCCGGATGAATCTCATCATTAAGCTGAAAAGTTCGGCCTGGCACAGTCCCACACCCAGCGCAGGAGGCCCAGGGCCTTCACAATTTCCATTGGAATGTCCTTGGTCTTTGCAGACCTCAGATAAACACCGCCAGTGCCCGGGACGCTGAACCCGGATGTTTCGGAAAAGAGCAATGACTAAATCAATGGAATTTATAGGAAATTATAGGAGTGGTAAGATTTTTTTTAAAAAATTGCCTCCATTATTTTTGACTATTTGTAGGAATGCCTATGGAAATTCAAAAAAACACTGGAGGATTGAGGTTCTGGGCAAGTGAAATTCGACATGAAAGAAACAACGCACGAAAGAACGACCGGACAAACGGATGATTGATTGATTGAATGATTGATTGATTGAATGAATGAACCAATGAACGAAACATTGAAAGAATCAACGAACGAAAGAAAGAAACACATGAATGCATTAAATGGATTGAAATGGACCATTAATGTGGAATAACATGACATGTCATGAAATAAAATTAGTTGAATCGAATGAATGAATGAATGAATGAATGAATGAATGAAGGAGTGAGTTGCATTAATAGAATGAAATGAAAAGACATGACATGAAACGAAATGAAACGAACATGAACATGAAATGACATGAACATTAACTTAAATGAATTGAACACACATCAATTGGAAATGAAAAATGCATGAACGTGAGCATGGACACGAAAATGAAGACGCAACTGATATATGAAAATGAACCGAAATGAAATGACATTAAAATGAAACTAACAAATGAATGACTGAATGAACGCACATTCACTTGCTCCAGACTATTACTGTGATCTACAGTACTGTTTCCACTTCCCAACTAATGTGCTAGCTGCGTGGTTTTTTTTGATGACGGCTTCAGACCATGGACATTCTTCGGACTTCGACGCTCTGTTCGTCTCAGAGTCTCCGGAATCTTCCGGACACTTTTAAACATAAAGTGTGTCATCAAATCACCCAGCGGCAAAAACACGCTGTTGTTGAACGCAGATCCTTCTCGCTCGGCCTCGTAGTGCTTGGGGTACTAATGGATAAGAACAATACCCCGGTTATGAGTTATGAACAAGCATCATTACATATATATATATGTATATATATACATAAATATTGATTGTATCATTTATACCCATTACTAATAGTTATTGTTTATTTATTACTATTCATCAGAATCATAAAACAATAATCACAATTGAGTCCAATATATGGGAACAGTATGGAATCGTATAGATATATTCTTGATATATCTTGATATGATACCCTCGAGTAAATTCACAAAACAATGTGGACAACAATGGCTAACCCCACAGGAAATGATGTATGTTTTTGGTGGATTTTTCCGTATCATTCCATATCTATGTTCATTTATATAATATTATATAATCATCCTGAAATAGATAGACTATTTTTTTTTCCCAAGATATTCCCAAATTTTGCTGGGATTTTTGTTGACCTGTGAAACATGTACTGTACACCAGCTGCAAACTGCGGGTGATTTTTTTGGCCATCTTCGTGCCGAAAATGGGGGCACACCGACAGAAAAAATCGAGGTTTCCTAAAATAGGGGTACCCCGAGTCATCCTCCATTTTAGTAGGGTTTGCCCTGAAATAAACCATCCATATAGTTTCTTTTTTCCGAAAAAAAGCATTGGGATGGAACCAAAATGAACCAAACACCAAGCTCGATGGCTCCAAATGGCAGTGTGTCAAAACCTTGTACCCCTGGTGAACATCAAAATAGCTGGTAAATGGATGTTCGTCCCCCTAAAAATGGTATTAATAGGTATTGATCCATCCCCAAATAAAGCCCGGCCTCTTTTGAACCAGCTTTCCGCTTGGCCTCCCATGTGTCGATTCCAGTTGCAACTTTTTCTCCCCGTCTTTGCCTCTAGTTGCGCTGTATTAAATAGTCTATGACTATACCTTTCTACCAAGATCTAATTCTTAACATACTATAAATATACTATACTGTAAATAGTAAATATACTACACATATACTATAAATATACTATAAATATACTATAAATATACTATAAATTTACTACACATATACTATAGATATACTATAGATGTACTATGAATATACTATAATTGCTTCTTTCTGAAACATTCGGCCTGCTTTGGCGGAGCTGCTTTTCGCTTTGCCTCGGCCACAAAAAATCATTGCAGCTTATATACCCTCCTGCAAACTAACATAGCTAGTTGGTGGTTTCAATGGATTGGATTAAGGGAAAATTTACTGGTTTAAGCCCCATTTTTAATGGGAAAATCGATGGTTTCCGGTTAAGATTTTCCCTTAAACCAATCCATTGATGGTTTTAACCATCTTGAAAAATATGATATATGGAAAGGATTAAAGGATGACTTATCCCATATTAATGAAATTTATGAAATGGAAAATAATCCATTCATGTTCCAAACCACCAAGCAGATAGCTATTCAAAAACATGTGATTTTCAATAGCCATGTTAGAGGGTATTACACTTTTTCGATCCTGTAGATTCCTCATGTACCGACATCTCACTTTTCAACCCTTTCTGAATTTTATAGGAAGGCCCCTCACAAAAGACCCAGCCGAGCAAGAAAGCAGTTTTATAATATAATATGATCTTTAAACATCTATTTACAATGATGGGTTTCATCCCTCTTTGCAAAGATGATCATTTCAATCATTGAATAAGCTTCAGATTCTAAACATCATGATATATTTCATGATATTTCCATAATTTTCCATGTTATTTCCACATATCTTTCCCATTTCAACCGAGTTTTTTCACATCTTCGGGCCTCCTCTTGACCACCTACAGCTCCACGGCACCTGCCAGACACACCCAAACTGGTCGACTTTCAGAAAAAACACACATCATGGTTTACTTCAGAATTTGAGGCCCCATAAACATACAAAATCATACAAATATATAATATATAAATTAAATGATCAAACAATGATCAAATAATGATGAAATGGTTGGGTGAGGGTGTTTCTTCAAATTCTGCACCCTGGGAAGACGAAGAATGACCAATTTTGGTGGTTTTAGGGTTCCCATCATGCAACAAAGATTGACCACCGTGCTAGGACGAGCCAGCACAGAGAAAAATGATGTGCTTCCCACAGTTGAAACACCCCACAAGTCAAGAGCATTCAGGACTTATCTTTTACATTCTCTTACCATTTGGGTATTGCTCAACATCATTTTTATCCATGTGCCCCGCAACATTGGTAGCTTTGAAATCTATCAACCCATCCAGTGGACGGAAAATCTTCGTCGGCGCTGGGCTCCCATGCTGATTGCACACGGCCCCAAAGGACAGGAGCTCGTTATCCCGGAGCCTTGGGAAGGACAACTCGAAAACGTCGTACATTTGACGTACCCTCTGGTAAACTAACATAACTATGTAAAATCACCATTTTTCATGGGAAAATCCACTATAAATCAACATTTTCAATAGCTATGTTAAATTACCAGAGGGTACTTTCTCTTAACAAAGTCCATCATTTTTCCTTCTTTTTTTGAGTTTTTTGGGACCAGATCAGCGAATTTTTATGTGGTAAAGCCATAACCATCCCCACAATACCATTTTTATGGCTGGTAAATATCATGCCCTGTCATGGTTGTTTAATGTTGTTGGCATTGGGTCAACCACATTCTATCTATGCGAACCATGGTGCTGGTATATAAACACATATAAACACCTACATAACTGGGTGATTTTATGGCAAATGTTGGGATTCATATTCCAGCACCGTGGTTCGCATATGATCCATAAAACTTCCGGAAGCCGCTGACAAAACGGACCACGTCTTTTAGCTCAGCCAAAGGGACGCCGCTGAAGACCGCTCACTGCGGGCTCAACGGCTCGTCACGACGCAGAGTGCCCCATTTTTTTTGCGACAATCAGCAGCCGCTGGAGATTCAAATGTCACTAATATATACTAATATCACATGTCAGATACTGGGATTCAGCACACAAAAATCCAAAGATCTTTCTACTTTTGGAAGTTTCTTCCTATTTTTTGGCACCCACTTGCAGCTACACAGCGACACGGCGCTCCAATGCGGTCACTTCCGCTCCACGGTCATCTCCTGGTCCTTCTGCTTGTGCCTTTCGGACCATCAATGCTTGCAATATGCTAAAAAAACATTGGTTTTACCCTCTGGTAAACTAACATAACTATGGAAAATCACCATTTTTAGTGGGTAAATCAACTATAAATGTTAAATTACCAGAGGGTAACCATTCCATACAACCCCATTTCAAGTGCCAAATCATCACTCTGTGGCCTGTGGTCCTTCGGCAAGATCAGCGCGGCATCGTCTGCAAAAGCATTCCTGTCATTGGTTCATGCCAGTTGGTGGCGCCGCAACATCACTGATAAATAAATAAAATAAAGAAAAAAACTAAATATGCAATGTATGATGTATGTCGGTGTATGTATGTGTATAAATATTTTACACAATTCACACAGTCACAACCCCTCTTAAATATGGAAATTCGACACCTGCTTGAAATTTTCGCAAACGTTGGCTGGTTGCTGGCTTCAACCCATTCCCGGTCGGGAACGCGCCACTAAACCACTTGGGGTCATAATCCCACGTAGGGCCATAGGGCTTGAAACTAAAATGCACTTCATCACAGCAATTCATGGAAACATCTACTGATTGGTGGTTTCAACCCCTGTGAAAAATATTAGTCAGTTTTCCACTTTCCCGTTGCCTGCCAAGATCTCGCTCAGCGATGCAAGAAGCCAGCTTGGCGTGCTTCTTACACCAACTGAAAAATATTAGTCAGTTGGGATTATTATTCCCAATATATGGAAAAATAAAAAATGTTCCAAACCACCAACCAGTCTTGAAAGCACCAACCGCTCACCTTTGTGACTTTATCTACAGATGGGCTGAACATGAATGTATATATATATATATAGTATATACCATTAACATCCATTAACATCCATTAACATCCATTAACATCCATTAACATCCATTAACATCCATTAACATCCATTAACATCCATTAATCATCTCCCATGAAATCCCATGAATAAGCCATGATTTCTTCTTTTTCCACTGCCATGGGTGAAAAGCAATGGCTTGTGATTTAACCGCTGGCTGAGTTGATGAACGAATCCGGAGTTGACATCCCTATCCCGGATGGCCTATTATATATATGGTAGGTATATGTAGCGGTTTCTCTAATTTTGGTTCCTGAAATGGCCAAAAAACTTGGGACAATGGCAAGAAAGCAATCCATTTTATGGTAATATTGTATGGGAATATTATGGTGGTACAACAAACAATGTAGGGATTTGGGTTTGTCTGAAAATGTGGTGTCCCCCCCAAGTTGCAATTTTCATGATTAACTATATCGGATTTTGGCCTACCATATGTTTATATATAATCATATATACTCACAGGATCATTCCACTTAGTGGTTAGGAACCCTGGTTACCAGCTGGTGTGACAGTGATGAGACGGTATGGACGTTTATTCCCACAGTATGGCAATTTCACAGGTAACTTGCAGAATGGTGCCCCCCAGTTATGTTTTTTGTTTCACACCATGAATACTAGCTCGTTATATCGTGTTATATCATGTTATATCATGTTATATCATGTTTCCGAACGGCTTCCCCCATCCAGCCGCACCTCGGCCCGGCGGCCCCTTGCTGGGACTGCTCATGAGGGCCTAAGCTCCGGTTGAGATTCCTAGGATTAACCATTGCGTTGCTGGGTTTTGTGCAGTGACCCATGGTCTAACTTGCTTGCTGCTATGAAAATTATATCTCAATACTTACTTTATTGTTAGTAACCCAATGAGTCACCCATTAAGACTATTAGTAACTCCTTTGACCATGGCAAACATGCGGATATCCTCTTATATAAATTGGTTGACTGTGGTGACTTGTTCTTTTCTGGAGTTACATGGAGTTACCCAATCTTGACAGTCATTTAGATGTCAAAAACAACATCGAACATGGAGGTTCCGTAGTTCGGGAAGTTGGCGAGCAGATTCCGGGAAGAAAAGCCCTCTGCGAATTTCTATGGAAAATCATGATCTTTACGAGGTAAATCATTGAACTGTACAGGCCATTTTCCATAGCTTAGTTTACTGCAGGGTAAACTAAGCCCCCGAACACTTCACCAACCGACTGGGACCATTTCAGTCGCCAGGAGGGCAAACTGAGACTCATGGGGATTCCCAAAAAAAACGTGGCAGTTGGTGGTCAATGAACCTGTTATTTTCACGACTCATCAAGCATTTTGTTGACCAGTAAAAATCACTGATGGATACTTCACCGGGGATTCTCTGGTTGCTGGGATGAAAAAAATGGGGGTTCCTGGGTTCCTCGACTCCAAATGATGTTTAACCAAGTTCAATGTGGAAGCATTAGCCCAAAAAAATGGTGCCTCCTGTTGCTGAGGCCTCGGACGTCGCAAACAGCTACCTGCCACGTTGGCATCACGCTGGCGCAAATGACCAGTGATGGGCCCCTAGAAGTTCGGAAAAATCTAAGAGATATGGAGGCTATGACTATGACGATCACAAATCACAGGGTTTCATATCCCAAATGTTGATCAAATATGGCAAACTGGGACCAAGTTTCCACAGAGGTTTGCTGCGTTTGAATCATCGTTAAGTCGTAAGATTTTGCCATATTGGAGGACACAGCGGAGGGTATCCCAGAAAGTCTAGCAGTTGCTGGCATAGCTTCGCCCAAGAGTCCCCAACATTCCCCGGGATCCGCTGGGCAATTATCAGCCATACTCCCTGAAGCGGGCAGCCATTTGGGGGTATCATGGGGTATCCTATTCCAATGAATTCCAGCGTATTCAATGGGGTGAAAGACCCGCTGGAATTCTCATCCTTTCCATTTGAATCACATTTCTTTGAGGTACCCAGCATGTTATACCCCATCTAATGGCTTGAAATACTTCAGATTACCCCATTAATCCATGGAACATCCATTAAACATCCATTGAAATCCACTAAACATCCGTAAAACATCCATTGAAACCCCACTAACCCTCCACTCAAAAAGAGCTCCCCCCGGGCCTCCGCCGAGGGCACCATCTTTGGATCGCCCGTAATGATGATCTGCGCCATGGCGTTGCCAGCGGGTTGATTCACCTGGCGCCATGAGCCCCCAGCTGGGGATTAATCCATAACAAAAAAAAAATGGGGGGTCATTCTTGCAGGACTGAAGGGAAAAATGAAGGGGACACAATTCCCGAAAAATTCCTTCCAAGGCTTCATCACCTGGTTTTCCCCATGAAAATTGCTATTCGATGTGTCTGAAAATTGGGATTCACCCATTCAAAGTGGCCATTTCTCTGGGAACATGACATGTTTTTTATACCCATGATTGGCTGGCCATCGGTTAGAAGGATTTTTGATGCAGCTGGGTGGTTTAAAACTGGGGGTTTCACCCTCATGGCCATTAAAAAATATAGGGACAATGATGATCTTACCTGCAGGAAAATGGGGGTCACCATATTTTCAAACAACTCCACCAAAAATCTGTGGATGAACACGAAAATCGCTGGGATGGGCCGTGAACATTCCAAGAACAAATGCTGTGAAAACAGCTTCAGTGGATTGGTTCAAGGAACAAATTGCAGGAACCCGTGCAAAAAAAATCTGGTTGGTGGTTGACCTACCCCTCTGAAAAATATGAGTTCGTCAGTTGGGATGATGATTCCCAATATATGGAAAAATAAAATTCATGTTCCAAACCTCCAACCGGAAATGGTAGAACTGTGTAGAATTAACTCTGTAAACTTGCCCTTAAACCAATCCATTGAAAGTCTTGAAAATGACGCTAGTGCGATATTGGTATGATATGGGTTTGAGAAGGTTTTCTTAATGACTCAAATATCCCAATTACAAAGGTAGCAAACATTGTACTGATATTTTGACAATGCAGACTGAATCTCGTGAAGAACGTCATTAAACGTCGTTATTTGAGATCGAACCATATTTGCAAACATATACATAAATCATCATAAATTCTCACATAAATCCTATAGTCACAAATCCTCATAATTCCTCAAACAATCATATAGAAGTGATCCCTAAACCCATGAGGCTTCTGCACCAGCCGACCTTGATGGTGACGCCGGGGTGGTTCTTCCGGATGCCAGTGATGGTTGCACCTGGATCTGCTGTGGATCTTTGGAACAGATACGACTGGGTGTGTATGACAATCATGATAGTTCCAGTAGATGTTTTTCCAATCTCCATATTTCTACAATTTTCTACATGTCTACTTATTTTTCCATATCTTTCATTTTCTACATTTTCTACATTTCTGTTTCCATATCTTTTCTAGATATTTTTTCTGCAACACATTGGGAGGACCCTGGCACCTCCTCTGCCCATGAGCCCTCCGATGAGATTCCCAGGTGTTGGGATCACTCGCATGGCTCCTCCGGCTCCATTCGCCTGCCACACGTACGTGGAATCATATGTAGATATAAACTATAACTGGTGGAACTTATAGTTTGCCTCACAGCGATATGATGCTATATGTATATTATTATGATTATATGTTATTATTACTATTATTGTTATTACTGGTTAACTATAATCATCCCATTGATTAATCCTCCATTAATCATCCCATTAATCATCCATTATACATAACTAATATACATCGATTATACATCACTAATATCCATTTTTATCATCTGGTGGTATACCTACCCCTCTGAAAAATATGAGTTCGTCAGTTGGGATGATGACATTCCCAATATATGGAAAAAATAAATTCATGTTGAAACCACCAACCAACTAATGCTGTATACTGGACAATGTATGATGTATACTGTAGAATGTATTATGTATTATGTATACAATGTATATGTACTATGTATATATATATATATTTATGTGTATTCCGTTCTAATATATATATATATGGTGGTTGATCAAAATTCCTTTATCCCGGAACGGCCATTCTTCGCGAATAAAAAATTTACTTTCGCGAAACTTTCGCGAACTCCATGTTTATCTTTCGCGGGGCCCATGTTGGCCAACAACACCTCT
>Ga0126342_10009669_pt1 | contig 17277 bp, 11 predicted proteins | sample Cyp1metagenome_FD_92528 | JGI IMG/M metagenome (GOLD analysis project Ga0126342, IMG submission 92528) | Coral microbial communities from Lord Howe Island, Old Settlement Bay, Australia - Cyphastrea 1 metagenome | ecosystem: Host-associated > Invertebrates > Cnidaria > Coral ... | reverse complement strand
TATCTATATCTATCTATATTTATATTTATATGTTTCTATATATATATATATATATTTAACGATATCTATATCTCAATATCTACCTACATCTATCTATATCTATCTATATCTATCTATATCTATCTATATCTATATCAATCTATATCAATCTATATCTATCTATATCTACATCTTTCTCTCTCTATATATATATTTATCTATATCTATATATCTATCGATCTATCGATCTATATATCATATATCTATCTTATCTTATCCTGTCTTATCCCATCTTATCTTATCTTATCCATCTGATCTATCTTATCGGTCTTATCGATCTAATCGATCTAATCGATCTAATCGATCTAATCGATCTAATCGATCTAATCGATCTAATCTATCTAATCTATATAATCTATCTAATCTATCTAATCGATCTAGTCGATCTAGTCGATGTGATCGATCTAATCTCTCTAATCTATCTAATCTATCTAATCTAGCTAGTCGATCTAATCGATCTAGTCGATCTAGTGATATAGTCGATCTAATCGATCTAATCGATCTAATATATCTAATCTATCTAACCTATCTCATATATCCAATATATCCAATCTATCCAATCTATCCAATCTATCTAATCTATCTATCCTATCCTATCCTATCCTATCCTATCCATCCATCCATCCATCCATCTATCTATCTATCTATCTATCTCTCTGTCTATCTGTCTATTTGCCTATCTATCTGTCTATCTGTCTATCTGTCTATCTACCTGATTATCTATTTATCTATCAATCTATCTATCAATCTATCAATCTATCAACCTATCAATCTATCAACCTATCTATCTACCTACCTACCTATCTATCTATCTATCTACCTACTACTACTTAGTTACAGTCTTTACCTACTCACGGTTTATCTCTAAATACACCTTAATCCAGCCTTGAACAAGCTTTAAGCACACCCTAAACTGGAAAAAATAATTGAAACAGGACGAGAACCATGGAAAAATCAATGAACATCATGGAAAAATCACTGAACACCATGGAACTCCATGAAAAAATCGAGTGTAACACCACGGAAAATTCGATCGACACCATGGAAACATCTATGAAAACCAGGGAAATATCACTTGAAACCATGAAAAAATCGAGTAAACTATGAAAAACATCGATTAAAGCCGCGGAAAAATCGATTAAAACCATGGAACAAAGATCGATGAACAGTGCGCATGATAAATTTTAGCGCCAAAATTCAGCAAATTCCGGATTTGAGCTCTAATAACTCTACTAACTAGGACTTCTGGTAGATATATCAAACTAGTTCATGGGATTATAAACCAACAAACATCACTGGTGGGGGCTTTACATGAAACCAAAATTGTGAATCGTAGATATAGACGGTAAGTTGTCAGACTATGAGATCTCCATATGTCCTGAAATGTCCCGAAAGCTGTGGTAACGGTTACGACTGGTGGTGAACTACCCACGGATCGTTTTTGTGGCTTAATTCACCGGAGTTTTTTGAGTGGACCAAGCCTACTAACCCTACTTATCCTTTTTGGAAACAACCAGGGTTTCTTTTCCCACTTACGATCCGTGGCTGGGCCACGCCACCAGTCGTAAGTCCCCTAACTGATTACTGTAACTGGATGATGCCATTGGGTGAACTATGGTAATCCTTAGCTGTTAGATATATTGTGTCTACCCTCTGGTAAACTAACAGTTCGCTATTGAAAATGGCTATTTATAGTGAGTTTTCCCATAAAAAAAATGTGATTTTCCATAGTTATGTTAGTTTACTAGAGGGTATCCTCAGGGTTTCCTGTGGCCAACATCTCACGCCGCCGGTGGCCCCGTGATCTCTGCGGCCAGATCGCCGCACAGCACCGCGCTGCAGCGAGTCTTCCCAATGCCCGAGGCCTGGCTCTCAAAGTGGCGAATCCAATGTTTGATGACGGGATGACTCCGGGATGACCAACAAAACATGCTAATAACATTGGATACGAATATAGTGTATAATGAATTTTAATATATATATATAGCTCACCCCCCTAGAACCTAGCAAAAGGTTTTTTTTACCGATAGTTACATTGAAACACAGTGGTTTCACCATACCATTGACATTTTAGAGGTAGGATCTAGGGTGGGGTGACCACATATATATATGTATACATTATATATTATATATTATATATTATATTTTTTTATATATATATTATATATTATATATTATATATTATATATTATATATTATATATTATATATTATATATTATATATTATATATTATATATTCTATATTATATATTTTACACTTTATATTATTTATTATTTATTATATATTATATATCATATATTATATTATACACTATATATTATATTATTTATTGTAATATATATATATATATATATATTACAATAAATATATATAAATTATTTTATTATATGTATATATATATATATATATTATTTAATATAATATAATATATATGTATATATTATATAATATATATGTTATATATATTATATAATATTATATATATATATATATTATATTATATATATATGTTATATATATATATATATTAGGGATTATGTTTACCACTCATTTGCTGAAGATGGTTTTTGTTGGGTTTACCACATTAAAACATATATTAAATTAGAGTGGAGGTAAGGTAAGTTTTGACCAAATGAAAACCTATTTTTATCCATATTAGAGGATCAATCATATTGCTAATTGGATTACAGTAGACCATATCAAACCATACCAAGCCATATTCAACCTTTTGAACTATATCATGGTGAATGCTAAACCATGTCAACTGAGTTTCTCTGAAAATAGTGTAACCACACTAAATTTCCGTGGATGGAAGAAATCCTGCACCAGCTGGTAACTATTGGTAACTATGGAGCACTGTAAATAATGGGATTATACCGATAAACCATCTACCAACTGGTGCAGGATTTCTTTCATCCACACTATGTTTTGTTTCATATGTCTTTTTTCTACTTATTACCTGCCATTTCTGGGTATACACGATTTTTTCAAACCCGCCTAAATATCACATCTGTTTTGGGGAGGAACATATCACATATCGCAAGACTTTTGGGGGGTTGAATCATGTTGAATCCCATAGTTTTTCATCTGTTGCTCAAAGAAACATACTTGGGACCCATTTTTGGCTGGTCTACAATTCTAAGCCTAAGCATGGTATATATATATATATATACATTTTTATTTTTTGGGTAGCCCGGGGATGGGTAGTTTAATTATTTTAAACTTCCGCCATCAATCGGGGAATAGCATGGGTTGCTACGACAGGTCATTTTTGGGTGAGATTACGGTGGGCCTCTATGAGTATCTAGCAGTTGTAGCTGGGTTTTAAGTCCCATCAACTCATAAATAACTCCAGTTGGAGGTAATGTAGTGTTAACCCTGGATCATAACGCCTGGTTGATTAGTCAGGAGTAATTTAACTGTAAGCCGGTGAGTGGAAAATCTGCTAGATATGGACTTTCCCATGATCACCACTTTTTTTTAATCATGGCAATGGAAAATATATTGCTTAAGATGATAAAATCCCAGGGATTTCCATTGCCAAGATGTTCCATATATGTTCCATGAATATCCCAAAGATTTTCCAAGGTGTCCATTTTTCCAAGCATCATCTTGGATAACATTTTCCAGTGTCCATTTTTTGTGCCGGGATTTCTCAGCCAGCTTGGATTCCCATAAGTTGGGATCCGAAAACTAAGCACAAGGAGCCATCATTTTTCAACCATCATCTAATGGCATTAACCATTAGGATCCATTAGGTATGTAACTGTAATGTAAACCATCATAAAATACCTGATGGAATTTCCTTTACATTTTGGCAGCCGACCCTCTTATAATTGTTTTATATAGGCATTTTGTAGTTACAAGAAGTTCCTGCAGGATATTTTGTAACAGGACACCTAAAAGGCATAAAGTCTGGCTCGGGGCCAACTCATTCTCTTTCAGACCATAATCGTATGTTTTTTTGAGGCATTTTGTAAGCTCAAGATACTGTAACATGACACATCAAAAAAAAACCTTCAAATTCTCAACAGGCTGTACCATGACATCCTGAAAATCAACGTGTCCGCGAAAAAAAAAGAAGCAGAGAGCCAGTGAGAGCCAGAAGTTGTCAACTTACATATCATGATACCTAAAAATGCTATCTGAAATAACGACTTCTTATAAAAAGGTAATCGAGTGTGATGCAGCATTCACATCATGAAGAAGTTGTCACCTTACAAAACGATTTGGGATTTTAGAGTCGAATGTTGCTAAAAACCAATGCTTTTTGTAAGGGCCCAAATTCCCAAAAACCGATCCATTTTATAAAGGTTTTCAATGTCCTGCCATTTTATGCTTACAAGAAGCCGGGCACGACCCCTCCACCCTGATTTCATCGGGTATTCATAAACCATCTCCAGCTTTCCATTGTGGGTCCTTCAAAGCATCAACCGCTGATGCTGCTTGCACAGCCAAAATCAGATGATCATCCAATCCATCTCCAAAGACTCGCAGATTGCAGGAAATATATCCAGACAGTTTCGATTGGGGTGCTTTAAAATTTAACTTCACCCCTCCCAGTAAGAGACCGTCGTGTGGTGGCAAGCCAGCTGCACCACCGCACGAATACGAAAACTGGTTGCACCAGGGCTATGCAAGCGGGTAGCACCGCAGAAAGTAAAGACGCGGCAAAAAGAATGTTGCAGACGTGGTGCTTGCTAGCGCCTGTGCATAATAATAGGAAGCGGCCTGAGGCCCCAGTTCCAGAAAAACCAAAGCTATGTGTTGAAGGTGAACTATGCCAGTTTAGCTCCAATTTCACATAATTTCACAATGGTTCATGGTACTTGTATAACTAGACTATATATATATATTATATAGTTATTATGGGCCCAGTTAAGATAGATAGACAGATAGCTAGATAGATAGATAGATGGCTAGACCGATAGATAGATAGATAGATAGATAAATAGATAGATAGATAGATAGATAGACAGATAGATAGACAGATAGATAGAGAGATAGATAGATAGATCGATCGATAGATAGGTAGATAGATAGACAGATAGACAGATAGACAGATAGACAGATAGATAGAGAGACAGTTTTGAGCGATAGATAGATGGAGAGATAGAGAGATAGAAAGACAGAAAGATAGAGAGATAGATAGAGAGAGAGATAGATAGATAGATAGATAGACAGACAGACAGATAGATAGATAGATAGATAGATAGACAGATGAAAGAGAGAGAGAGAGAGATAGATAGATAGATAGATAGGTAGGTAGATAGATAGATAGATTAGATTAGATTAGATTAGATAGATAGATAGATAGATAGATAGGTAGATAGATAGATAGATAGATAGATTAGATAGATAGATAGATAGATAGATAGATAGATAGATAGATAGATAGATAGATAGATAGATAGATAGATTAGATTAGATTAGATTAGATTAGATTATTTTGGATCAGATTAGATTAGATAGATAGATAGATATAGATAGACAGACAGATAGATAGATAGATAGATAGATGGCTAGATTAGATAGATTAGATAGATAGATAGGTAGATAGATAGATAGATAGATAGAAAGACAGATAGACAGATAGACAGGTAGACAGATAGACAGATGAAAGAGAGAGAGAGAGATAGATAGATAGATAGATCGATAGAAAGATAGATAGATAGATGGATAGATAGATAGATAGATGGCTAGACAGATTGATAGATAGATAGGTCGATGGATGGATAGATAGATAGATAGTCAGAAAAAGAAAGAGAAAGAGAGGAGACCTCAGCCACCTTTCGGTCCATCAGCGGCTTCGCGCTGCCATCCTTGATTCACAACAACCAACTTATCCTATAGGTATCCTATTTTTGAAACTTCCGCCACCGCCTTGTGCGGTACTACTGGTATAACTAGACTATATATATAATATATATATATAGTTATGATGGCCCCAGTTAGAAGTTGGTTTCTAAACCCCATTAACTATAGATATATTTACCATAGCCATAAACCATAGTTATTAGAGTTATACACAATAAATAGCTAACTATGGGGCACTACATAGTAATTAGAGTTTATTGCGCCAACATTTACTTCACCTGGAGGGCCCCACCAAAGCCCCGATGGAAAATTCTTGCCGGTTTCTGTACCACACGTGTTGCATCGATTCGAAGGACATAGAACAATCAACTGATCCATTGGTTAGTCAATCATAGTCAATCAAATTCCCGACTATATAATACTATATGTACATATTATATATATAAAATACTATATATATATAATTATATATATATTGCATCAAAATGGCAGTGTGCTCCATTTTCGGACAGACCCAAATCGTCCTGACATCGGACATCCATAGCTGTGGAAGCCATGGTCCATCAAATATGATTTACATTGATTTACCTGTAAAGGAAATGGTGATCTTCTACATTTCCACCGCTCTGTTGGTTTACCAGAGGCTATCCATTTCTCTTCAAAAATACCAAGTTTTAACGGTCCTCCAATTTTGCCGCAGGCAGATTTGCCTGGTACAGTGCAGGCGCGCCCCACTCGTCATATCTTTTCTTCATAATGAAGCTCGAGAAATGGTTTGTTTTAAAAAGACATGATTCTTTAATGATTGACTATAAATGTGGTAAATTTGTGGAATTAGTTGGAATTGTATATGTGATTGCCGATCTAAAGGTCCATGTGCCTATTGTCCATTGCAAAGGCCGCCAGGGTTCCAACATGAGACCCCGCGAACAATTTTTCTGAGTTCGCGAAAGTACATGTGTTTTGGGCGAAAGATTTAGCGAAAAAAAATTAACATGAGACCCCCACGAAAGATAAACATGGGGTTGGCGAAAGATTCGCGAATAGAATTGTTTTATATTCGGGAAGAATGGCCGTTTGCCGATAAAGAAATTTAGATCAACCGCCATGTGTGATATCAGTAGCATACTTATGGTGAATCCCAAAGTGATCCAGAGAATGGTGGTGTAAAATCAAAAAACAACTGACAAAATGCCAGGGACGGTGAGTTTTTGTTGGGTGACCCCCTTGTGACTGGCAAACTTTGACTGTATGTTTCAGGGTCTCCAAAAAAGCGCATGGTTTGATCATAACTATGATGTTCCTTTTGTCGATGATTTATTTTGTCCACGATTTGAGTGTAAATTCATCTCATATTGGTTTTACATCAAATAATGGTCACAGAAAATTGCACGATGAGGAATTACTGCACCCGAACGGCAAGAATAGAATAGTCCCATGAATTATATGCCATGTTGATCCAAACACCTCATGAGAAACTACTTAATCCCCTGGATCATACACCAAATGCTGAAAAGCTACGGCTGGATGCAGGCCCCAAAGCCCTGGTAAACCAGGGCACTGTTTTCCCCTTATAAAGTTGGGATTCAAAAACTGAATACTATGGTATATGGTCATAGAACCATTCAAAAATGATGGATTTTCCACATTTCATCGCTGAATGTGTTGAACATGTCGTGAATCACGATAGGTCTGGGAGCAGCCGGGCCTCTTCAGTCCTCCACGCGAGGCGCAAAACCACTAGATGGAATGGGTTACCCTATTTTCAAACCCAAATATATAATAATATATATATATATATATGCACATTTATATTCACATACTAATGTACATATGATTATATATATATACATATTTATAATCATATATATCCGAAAATGTATATACATATATATACATAGTTTGTCTAAATATGTTACACAATTATATTATGATATAATTACATCGATATATATATATATATATATATATGATCAGATGTGGTTGCCTTTAATTGCCTTCATGTATTGTGACATCTATCGTATAACTTCACATGGCCACATACATACATACATACATACATACATACATATATATACATGTTTTACTGTGTATGTATGTATATATATATATATATATATGTGTATAATTGTGTACACATGTTGGTGCATTTGTATTATAATGTGTTATTTACAATTTTATTTGCATATTTATATATGCATGTGTTTGTACATATAACTATAATATATATATATATATATATAGTTGGTTCTTTGCATATATGCACGGAAAATCTGTACACACATTATATACGCACGTATCTACATAAGTATGTATCCATATGTAGATGCACTACATTTTTCAGTATATATATATATACGTTGTTTGGTTTCTTTTTCTTTACATGGTTATGAAAATCAGAGAACTGGCAAACACGTGAAATTATCTGTTTTATGATAAACAATCCGGATGAATTGTCTCATGACTAAATTTTAGGTTGGAACCCCGAGAACCAGATACAAATTCGATGGCCGAAGCCGATCATCACCAGCGTCGTGCTATCCAAGACAGCTATGGGAAACATCTTTAATTTTTGACTTTTCAGGAAAATACTCATGTGGTTTTACTGGATAAACAATGATAAACAATGATAAACATATATTTTTTTCGATCAGCTGATTAGGAGGAATTTTTTAGGAACGATGGGTATATCCATATTAGCTCCCTTTCAAATCCAAGGATCTGGCTGAATCCCAGGCAAAAAATCCGAAGTGTTTTCCCGTGAAGAAAACCATGTTCGAAACGTGGGAAACATGGGCACTATCTTTTTTACCCCTCCTGAAACATAGGGCCATCGGAGATACAGTGGTAAGGCCAATGGTAGACCACCAAAAATTGGGTTTTAGGGGGATGATCTACCAGAATGTTATGTGTGTACCATCCTACAAGTTAACATAGATGTGGAAAACCCACCAGTTGTAGATCATTTCCCAAACGGGAAACCATGGGTTTTCCATGGTTTTCCACATCTATGCGTTAATCCCAGGATAATTGCCAGACACATATTTCTTGACCAGGTGTGTTTCTCTCAGAACATGAAAATAATGACCGGCTTGAAGCCCTTCTGACTTCCCCTGTTCTCTGGATCTCAACTATCTTCCGGATTGCTCCAACTCATCAAAAGGTGGACCATTTCTATAGGCTTCTTACCACTTCTTCAATTCTTTGTGATGAAGCCATGAACATGAACATGGGAAAACATGATGAGAATGGAGATGAGAATGGACCATTTGGGATCATTTCATCAAAGGGTGGACCATTTTCTTTGGATAAAGGGTTTAAAGATGTTTTACCCGTTGGTAATTTAACAGTTCGCTATTTGAAATGGTCATTTATGGTTGATTTACCTAGTAAAAAGGGTGAATTTCAACAGCAAACTGTAAACGTTTACCAGAGGGTAAGATGTTTGATCTATGCAAAGATCATCCGCAGGGAAGGAACTTGGGCCCGAAGCGCCAAAACTACCCCTGCTTGCAGCACGCTCTCCACTCGCCATGGGAAGCACTACCGCCTTCAGATCCGTGCCTTGGAAATGTAGGGAAAATCGGCCGATTGGAACGAGTCAATGGGTGGATATGGCATACCTTGGTCCAATGGCTTTCGGCTTTCAAAACCAGATTGCTTCTGATTGCTAAGTCTGTTGCTATAGTTATACATAAATATATTTATATATATATAGTTACAGAAATAATGATGAATATATAGTTATACATATACATATAGTTATATATACAGTTGCATGAATGTAAAAGACAACTATATATATATAGATAGAGATAGACATACATATATCATACTTTTTGTTGGGACCGGCGAGGTCTTTTTCCGCTTCCTTAAGGACTTCCATTCCACCCTCAGCGGCGACGGCGACTCTTACCGTCGTTTCGACAGCGGCTCGATTTCCTCGACCGCTGTGCCGCGCGGGCGGCTGACCGAGCTCAGTAGCTTTGACTCCGAGACTTGGAGACCGGCGGTACCTGGTGGGGCCAAAGAAACCATAGGAAAATGGATGAAAATGCTAAGACACTATAGGAAAACCATGGTGATTTAGAAGGGAAACAACATGTGGGGTGAAGAATGATGATTTATATCATAACAACAGGTAACTAGAATGTTTATTAAATCGACCAAAAGAAACCATGTGAACATAGATGTGGAAGTGGAAAAATGGCTAACGAACATCGGAACATAGAACATGAATTAATTACTCTAGGCCCTAGGGTAAAGATAGATGTGGCACATGGCCCAACTTATGATCAAGTACCGAATTGTTGGCTGATTTTCCACGTTTATGTTCGTTTGGCAGAGGTAACAAACATGTGAATTTCAGGTGATTTATAGCTGATTTATGGCTAAGTTGGTTTACAACTCCAATCACTTTGATAATTGATACTTATAAATTATGTATAGTTCTTGGGGTTTATAAATCAACAAAAACTGGGAGAAACCTTGGCAGGTGGAGAAATGAGGAAATGGATGATTGAATCAGCCAGGATTTGGATTTTATCAGTACAAATAGTATTTGAACGTTCTGAACAGGAGAAATCTACCCCACTTGGATGACATTGATTTAGGCCCCCCGTTTATAAGCTATTTATGACCGGATTAACTGGGGATATTCCACATATATATATGTGTATAATATGTCTAGTTTGTGATATGGCATATGGCGTTACCCAATAGATAACTGGGATGCACCCATGCTGAACATGAATGACAATGATATAGTATAATTCAGTATAATCAGTTCCCTATTTCAAGATATGAATCAAAATAAACAGGAAAGCCATGAACTTCCGAATGCACATAATGAATTTCCGCCGAAACCACAGTCGCAAAAATGAAGGACCTGTGGAGATTTTAATCTATCAGGTATGCTTTCCCCAGTAAACACATGTCAGTTCTTGTATATATATATATACATAGATAGTGATAGTGAATTATAGAAATCCATTTGTAGGTGTGGTTTTCATTCAAAAAACGTGTTTGTTTACGCCATGTTTGAGTTCCAGAGGCTATAAACCAATTTATATTAGGTTATGTATATAGACATATACATAATTATACATATGGTCATGGCATGTCATGACAGCATTTCTGATGATCGTTGATCTCCGTATTGTAAGATCAGTGGCTCAGACCACACCCGAACGTGGCCCTTGGTCTCAGGAACGGCTTGCTCGAATCCAACGTCGCCGGGCTGGAGTTCAGCCTTTCCTGGAACGCCTTCGGGGTGAAAAAAAATAGCGCGTTTGAAAATCGATGATATCCATAAGATAGCAATCTTTAGTATATACATTGTATGTATATATATATATATTTATTTACTATGATTGACTGTCAATGACATAAGATAAGTCACGGTGATCTGCTTGAGTGTTCCTCTACGTTGGAGACCCCGCAAAGCATAGGATTCCTCATGGAAAAGCATACTAATTTTATCCAAGCGATGCCTAGTTGACCCGTGATCCTTGATGGTTGTTGCAATGATTTATGGAGATCTTTGCTTCACCTCGAAACTGTGGTCTCAACAGGGATGCGTGTTTTTTCAACATGGCACGGTGCCTCCAAAGGAGATTGGTTCGTTGGTTCGTAAGTTCAACAACTATGGTTTTGTTGGGGATATATCGAGCTAGTAGATATTATTGGGTTTATAAACCAACAAACATCGCTGGTATTGTTGGTCCCCACCTTGCGGAAACGTATGCAGTCCACGAAAAACACAACAGTTGAAATGGACTGTTTGAAAAAGATGAGTTGATTCCAAGTTAACTTTAATGGAAAAAACGTCGGAGTTGTTAAATTTAATGTTTCACTCCCAATTCCATCCAAGAATATTATAGAATGAATATATATATATACATATATAATTATTATATTAATTAATTAATATATATATATTAATATTAATATTAATATTGTGAGTAGATCAAACTCCCCGCACTGGCAACGGGCCTCCACCTCCAACTCCACAACCAGATCGCACCCGGACTCTTTTACCCAACAGGCTGGAGAATCCTTAAACGCACAAATTGGAGACAGCAGTCTCCCAAGCAGCAAGCGGTTCCCTGACCGAAATGGTTGGAGCTCCAGGCACCAGTGAAAGGACCCCGGGTCCAAAGCAAATGAGAGTGGCCACACTCGCCGATATTGCTCAAACGCAGATACCTATGGAAACCACCCACTTCCTCCCACTAGGGCTCGCCTGAGCCTGAATGTGCTACAACCAGGTTCTCTTGATTTCCAGCTGGTACATGGTTGTAAACATCGATCTGATTGGATTGCAATGACGTAGGTTCACAAAATGTGTAAATATATATATTCATATATGGAAGTAATGTAATGTAATGCAACGCAATGTAAAGTAATGTCGTAATGTAATGTAATGTAATGTAATGTAATGTAATGTTTGTAAAATCATAGAATATTATGTATGTACTGTATGTATTTATTACTTTACATATATATATATATGTTTTTAATATACATATATATATATACACATACATTTATATATGTATATACATGATTGAACTTTTGCCAGTGTTTTTGCCGGATTGAATTGGTGAACCTAGCCTAAACAAAACGGGGTCCCTTCGTTCGCCCATGATTCCTCGCTCGAAGCTGGTAAGTTCATACAGTTTCTTGCTCTTGTTTCCAGCTAGGTATAATATTTATATATATATAAATATGAGGGATTCGGATTGTTTGCAGTTGAGAATCTTATGAACAAATGGATGATAACTAGGGGTACCATCCATTTTAAGAAACCTCCGTATATTTGTATCTACGAATAGAAAAAATATCATGTATATTGTATATGTATAATGTAAAAATGATCTGGTGTGCATATATGATGTATATAATACAAAACATTTTTATGATACTTGATATATATATATATATAATTAACCATCATTAACCATAAAATATCCATATATTAACCGTATATTGGCCATATATATATATATATATCATTTATATATATATGTATATATATATATATGTATATATATATCATATATATATATATATATCTATATACATACACGACATCTAGTTTTAGAGTTGGACCCGAGGCATCCAAGCAAGAGCATTGGAGGCGGAGATGGCAGGACACGGGTAGCGGCACGGGGGAATGTTCCATGGGGAGCATGGTGATGATGGTGGATTTACGGTGGATTTTTACAGTTTTCAGAAGTTAGTGACATGGTGGGTATTTTAAATGAAAAATGGTGATTTAACTGATTAAAGTAGGAAACAGCGGATACATTGGGGATACAATCGTGACTTCCACTTGGGAACATGATGATAGAAATAGGGTATACAACCAGATGGATTTTGTTTGCCGGTTTGAAAAGATGAGGATTTATACCTATTAGAAACTGACATTTGTTTTAAGACGATGGGGATTTGTTTTGGATAACCTGGATTTACTTGAAAACTTGGCCGATATACTGTTCTGGGAGACTGACCTGCTTGGCAATTTCTAATCGAAACCCTCTAAGCGCAAATACTTGGATGATCTTGGATGTTGGAATTTTCCAAACATGGGTCCATCAAAAGGTTGGAACAACATACTTGTTCTGAATGGCAATTTTCATTAGACGCTCAGACCGTACCTGTCCAAGAAACAACAACACCCAAAATTAGGGATGAAAATGTCACATACCATATTATGATATCATCTTTGTGTGGATGAACATCCATCTACACCTGCTATTCTGCTGTGAAAACCACCTTAACTACAGGGTTTCACGGGTTTCGACCCATGCTTATGGACATTTGAGAGAAACAATTCGGGGCGTGAACCAACAAACAAAAAATGGGGCGGTCTAAGCAAGGAAAAAAACATTTGAACAACAAAACATGTGCAGCTGAACAGGGACGCAGAAGCTGTGTGCATTTGTATTCCTTGGTCGAACAAATCTTGTAATTAATTATCTAGGGGACGGATGAATAAAGGGTTTCCCATATTACCGCACTACCCAGTTTGTTGGTACTGCTTCCACACAGAACGGCGCGGAATCTACTATATAATTGGCCTTGCAGAGAAGTCTAGATCATATAATCTAGTGGTCAGTGCTGTAAAGTCTAGATGACCATGAATAGTGGTCGTCATCGCCCATTAGATCATAAATACGCTTCGTCACCGCCCATATTTGCTTTGCTGTGAAAACGCAACATTGAACTCTTGGGTTTGATATTGATTTTTAATTTGCTGATTTTCATGAATTGACATATGGAGAGTTTACCATTAAGAGACCTATCCCAAGGTAATGATTTCGGGGGTCCAAACCAACGAGCGTTTGGTGACACAAGAAAACACCCGGATTTGTTCGTGTATTTCATAGAACATGTTGCCATAATATGAAACCAAGTGATTAGCAAGTGCTTTAGGGATGTGTACATGTCAGCTTCGGAGTTGATATGCTTCCAAGCAATTTTTCGAAGAGACCATTTCACCGGGACACCCCTAGAAATGTTGAAGAATGGCAGAAAAAACTATGGGTTTCCTGTAGTGAAAGTCAAAGCCTTTACTGTATCAGTAATTATGTATCAGTTATATATATATATGCATATGCTTATCAATGGCGTTATCATTCCATAAATGGGTTGACTTGCATCCATAAGTGGTAAATGGCCACAACTGATGTAGATTTTTACATATCTTCCTTACATTTATTGCCCTAGTTATAAGTTATAAGTCAATAAGTCACCCCGTTTATGGATTGACCACCACATGTATAACCATCAATGAAAACTGGCATTTCGGGCTTAAATCCCACATTTTCCCAGTGGTTTTCCGCCCCATTTCACTTCGTAACCAGGACGATATCGACCGGGCGCCACAGTGGCCGCGCTCTGTTTAGATGCCTTTTGGATGGCAGTAAGTATACATATATCCAAGTAAATTATAACGACCTCACTGCGACCTCACTGGAATCATGGTTAGTAAGGGGAATCATCCCCAAATGACCTCAATTCAGGTTGGTGAAATATTAAAGTTTACCCAGGTATATCTACCATAAAGCATACTTATTGGAGTTACTGGCACCAACTTAGCTAATGAACTGGGGCACCACCTTGTGGCTGGTATATAATGGAAAGACCCATCAAATGGCAGTTTCAAAGAGAAACTGATGACGGTCACGGTGCCCAAAGTGACCTGAGATTCACCGATTCGCTGGCATTGATGGTGATATATCAATTCCATGGGGATATAATGGAATCATGGAAATCTGGGAATAGAATGCAATATAAATGAATATAAATAAATATATATATATATAATCATATATATATATAATTATATATATATATATATGATAGAATAAAATGAAAACCATGGAATTATCTGCAAGGTGGCCCCAGTGTGCACAGTTGGTGAGTTTGCATATGCTTCGCCTTTCTTTCACGGGGTGGCATCACCTTGGGGGATGCATGGAATGGTTTACCCAGCGGAAACGGAATGGGATGATGCGAAACTATGCGAAAATGACCAAACTATTGAGGTTACGGACCTATACCCAGGTTGATGTTGTATGATCATATAGATATAACATGATATAACATAATATGACCTATAAATCACCTACATACACAGAAATTACTTGTTGGTTATAACCCATTTTTTTGCAATGATCCGATGATTTATGGTAGATATAACATATAAATCACATTAATCCCAATTTTTGGTCGCTTATAACCACACTTAACACAGTTGTGGACCTTTACATCCTTTACCAGTTACAAGTACTTGTGACCCCATTTATAGACTGTATAAGCCCATTTATAACCAGTTATATCCATCATCAATCACTATTAGCCACTATTAACCATGATTAACCACTATTTATCACCATTAATCACCATTAATATCCAGTTATAAATCATCAATTGCAACATTTTCACAGGGATGATCCGATGCTTGCGATGACATCAGGTTCCGAACCCCGCGCACCGTGCCCGAATGCTTGCTATGGCGCGCGAAAATTGAGGACGTCGAGGTGTCAAGGTGCGTCAAACCTATTGACGGGTCACGGTGTTGGTTATGATAACTTGGAGAAAGCTGGGATAAGTGAGAGTCATGATGAGTATACATAAATATATGTATATGTATATATGTATATGTATACGGTAACGACATTTAAATATGTGGAGGGCGGGCCAGACAGAAAGGCCCCGGAGGTAGTATGAAATACCAGTTCGTATATTTAAATGTAGTTGCAGTATGTCTAAATGAATTGGATTCCGTATGTTTAAATGGCTGGGCGGGCCAAGGAAAACCTTCCCGGAGGTAGTCTAAAATACCTATTCGTATATTTAAAAATCCGTATGTTTAAATGTAGTTACCGTATATATATATATATTTACATTTTAAATATATATATATGTATATAAACATATGTGTATATATAAATATGTGTAGATACATCAATATGTGTGTACATATGTATATATATATATATATATAATGTACACATATATTGTTAAAGGCCTCTTCGCCCACCAAGTCACTGCACAGGCACCCAATGCCCTTTTTCTGGATGCCTGGATGCCTCAAACCCTCACCGCTGCCCACCCCTACGTGAGCCCAGATGCGACAAATATCACTGGATGATTCGTCATGACATGACTGGAAAGATGGAACCTCAAGCAAACAGAGGATGTTTCACATACCCTGAACATCAAAAACTGCTTCTCCAGCCCATGACTTCTTCAGTGCAGCATATCCACGGGTCCTTGGCCAAAAGCCCCTTTCATTCAAAAGTAGTCTTCTCCACACGAAGATGGCGCATATCCACGAGAAAGTACATATACATTCATTCTAGGGAGTATGTATATATATATATATAAATGGTATATAAATCTCTCTCTCTGATCATCATCATCATCATCGTCATCATCATCATCATGATGATCATCATCATCGTCATCGTCATCGTCATCGTTATCGTTATCGTCATAGTCATCGTCATCGTCATCGTCATCATCATCAGCAGCAGCAGCATCATCATCATTATCATCATCACCATCACCATCACCATCACCATCACGTATATCATCATATACCAGAAGTACCGCATAAGGCGGTGGCGGAAGTGTCAATGATAGGAAACTATAGGAGAGGTGAGTTGTTCTGATGCATTGACGGAGGAACGAATCCACTGATGGAGGGAAAGGTGGTTGAAGTTGTGCTTTTTGAAGTGTTGCTGTGGTCACCTCACCCACCCACCACTGTTGGATGTAGTGTGGTGTAATGTAGTTGTAGTTGTAGTTGTAGTGTAGTGTAGTGGTAGTTGTAGTTGTAGTGTAGTTTTAGGGGTCAACGCCCCGAGGCGGGCGTGGTTTTTTCCACGTTTGTGCTCTTTGGCAG